>LBJMR02800__coassemble_151_pt1 | contig 287762 bp, 270 predicted proteins | sample LBJMR02800__metabat2_low_PE_050 | metagenome-assembled genome bin LBJMR02800 | reverse complement strand
GGAAGAGCTTGCCGCCATTATCGCGGAGGTGCTTCGGCTTCGGCCGGAGGACAAGTTGCGCGTCGACGGCGTGATGCATTCGGCGGCTGATGTGCAGGCGGTGTATGCGAAACTCGAAAACGAGCACATCATGCACGTCATTGAAACCTATAACGAAATCCCGTACCCGATAAAAAGCCCAAAGATGTATTTGCGGACCGCGCTTTATAACGCCGTATTTGAACTGAACAATGCGGGGGCGAATATCTTTGCCGCGACCGGGGGCGGGGAGATATGAACAGGGAAAAGCGCACCTATTCGGGGAAACTGCTGGATGTGGATTTCTACCCGGTATTTTCAGACGGCAGACGAATACCGTCAAAAGCGCCGAAGACGAAGCGTTCAACAGAAGAACAAGAAAAATACAATCACAACAAGGCTGTCCGTGAATTTGTGCGAAAGGCAAACGCCAACTTTGACGAGCGCGATTATTTCATGCACCCGACCTTTATCCCGGCGCTTGCCCCGCAGGACCGGGACGAAGCGAAGCGGATACTCTCGAATTACCTTGCACGTGTTCGGCGACGAAGGGAGTCGGAACTGAAAAAGGCAGAGCGGGCACTCGCCGCCATGCCGAAGCGGGACGAATTAAAAGAGCAGCGACATCAGCTCAAAGAGAAAATCAAAGCGCTAAAGCGACCAATGAAATACGCCTACACAATAGAGCAGGTGACCTATAAGACCGGGGAACTAAAAGGGCGCTCGAATTGGCACTATCATCTGTTCATCACCGGCGGGCTGGATGACCGCACAATGGAACGCATGTGGGATAAGGGCGTGCGTGTCAATGCAGATAACTTCCAGCCGGAACGGTTCGGACCCGAAGCGGCCGCAAAATATATGCTCAAATCCATTCCGCAGGCGGGACAGCGGAAATACATATGCTCACGGAACATGACGCCGCCGCGCGTGCCGGACCCGTCGAAGCGGGACGGACGGACATCGAACAGGCAGCTCGAGCACTGGGCAAAAGAGCGCATCGACGACGCTGCCTTTTGGGAACGGCGGTATAAAGGCTACCGCTTTGTGCGGTGTTTCGCGCGTAAAAATCCATTCAACGGGCACTGGTATCTGTCGGTCATCATGTACCGAACGGACAGCGACCCGCCGCCCTGGGCGCTCGAAGACTGGGGCGTGTATGAATGATGAAGAAACACCCCAGGTCGAAAAAACGGCTTAAATAAAAAAGCGCTGTCGACCGAAGCCCCTCCCGACAAAACAGGGAAAGGTCGCGCGTGAGATTTTTTTTGAAGTACCCGAAAGGGTAAAACGCATTACATTTTATCAAAAAACTATAATTGCAAAACATTTCTTAAAAACGGCGGCGAAAACAGCGCCGAAAAGGGATAAAAAAGCAAATTGTTTTTTGCAAAACCGAGAAAAAGGAGCATGAAAATGAACAAATCGGATTTGAATTTAATAACAAAAATGCTTGTGGAGGCTGTAGAGAAAAAAGATGAGGGAAAGATTTTGAAAGTTTTGGACTATATGTCTATAAAACTTTCGGCAGCGATATTTCCTGTGTCTGATTTAACTGCACCGTTGATGGTGGTGATATTAGAGGAATATCAAAATGCAATAGAACAGAGAATGGACGATGATGGAAAATTGCTCGCGGAATGGCTGAAAAGGACAACGAAAAAAACTGTAATCAGTGACAGACCGCCAATAGAAATGGAGGATGCACAATGATTATTGCCGGTGAAATGTCAAAAACCGTGACCGAAGGCGAGGAGCAGCGCAGCCTCTTCGTGTGGGCGACCATTGCCGCCGGAAAATACCCGGCGTTGAATCTTCTTTTTCATATACCGAACGAGGGCAAACGAAGCCAGTGGACAGGCGCGCGGATGCGCTCCGAAGGGTTGAAATCGGGCGTGCCGGACCTTTGTCTGCCGGTCGCGCGAAGCGGCTATCATGGGCTTTACATAGAACTGAAAGCCGGAAAAAACAAGCCGACCGACAATCAGCTGGCGTGGCTCGAAGCGCTTGAAGCCCAAGGGTATAAAACAGCGGTCTGCTACGGTTGGGAAGCCGCGAAAAATGTGATTGAAGGCTATTTGAAATCGGGGGAGGAAAAGTGAAAAAAACCGTTTTCGACATAATGAAAGAAAATGATTCCGAAAGGAAAATGGCGGACTTTTTGGTTAAGCAAAAGCAGCCATTTTGGTTTAAAAAGAGATATGCGGAAATTCGGGCAAGAGAGTTTGTACAAATGTGCAACGCGAATGAAAAAAACTATCATGTTTCCGTTGGCGGGCTTGATAGCATAACTTTACTTGTTTTTCTCCGCTCAATTGGAATTGATTGTCCTGCCATATCCGTTTCTTCTTTAGAAGATAAAAGTATTCAGAAAATTCATAAGAAGCTCGGTGTGATTCCGCTAAAAAGTGCGAAGCGGGAAGATGGCAAGAGCTGGACGAAAGTTTCCATTTTGCAGGAATTCGGCTTCCCGGTTATTTCAAAGGAAGTCGCTGCAAAAATTGAGCTTTTAGAGCACCCGTCAACCAAAAACGCAACCGTCCGACACGCGATTGTAACGGGAGAAACCGGAGAGTATGGAGGAAATCGAACCGGGACGAGAATGAAACTTCCACAAAAATGGCTGGAATTGTTCGCAGGATATGAAAATGAACGGGAAAATGTAAATTATCAAGTAGCGCCGTTTTCCGTGTCGTCAAAGTGCTGCTATTACTTAAAAGAAAAACCATGCGACGACTGGGCAAGAGAAAATGACAGTGTTCCGTTTCTCGGGTTAATGGCTTCGGAAGGTGGCAGGAGGGAAAAATCCCTTAAAATGCACGGCTGTAATTATTGGGGGAAAACAACAATACGCTCCGCACCATTTGCAATTTTTAGCAGACAGGATTTGTTGCAGCTTGCACTTGAACTTAATGTTCCTGTCCCGGAAATATACGGCAAAATCGAAAAAGACGGTAATGGGAAGTTGTATACAACCGGCGCACAAAGAACGGGATGCTCGATGTGTGGATTCGGTGTTCATCTTGAAAAAAGGCCACACAGGTTTGACCGCTTGCACGACAGAAATATACAAGAGTGGGATTTTTGGATGAAGCGTTGCTGTATTGACAACACAACCGGAGAGCGGTACGGGTGGGGACGCGTGTTGTCTTACATAGGTGTGCCGTGGGACTTTGATGACCAAGGAAACATGATTGATTTAGACGGTCAAATCCATTTGTTTTAGGAGGAAAAGAAATGAAAAAAGCTATATTTGCGCTGCTATCTGCTGTTGCAGGAGTGTTCATGTTCAGCGCGATTTTACTGGCAGGAATGAAACTGATTTTTGGCGTCGTTATGTTCTTCGCCGGCGCCACGATGATTTGAAAGGAGTTTGAAAAATGTACCAGGAACAAGCCATAGAAAAACTGAAAAATGAGCTGAAAGCCTTTTCGGGCGGACCGAAAGAAAAAGCCGTATCAAAGCCGGTGGCGGAAACACTTGAAATGTTTTGCCGGCAGGATGACGAGTTTGCGCAGGCGATTGTTGAGAGCGACAAGACGCTTTCGGACTGCTGTAAAAAAATCATGGAGAAGACCGGCAACGCCGTTTCGGACCTCGAAGTATACAAGCGCGCCGTTCAATTCTATTTTTCCACAGCCGATATTGAAATGACCATGCGCATTAACCTTTGCGGCAATCTGTCGCCGGAAAGACACACGGGCAAGGTAATTTCCCTGTCGCTTGACGATTTGTTTTAAGGGGGCGGGGAAATGCGTGTGTATAAAACAATGGACGCAATTATGCGCCACGCCCCGGAGCTGACGCCGGACGACGAAGCGAAAATCAACAAAGACTGCTTTTTGCCGTATCTGTTCTTTCGAGACGACCGAAAAGCACAGTGCCGAGAGTTTGTGTGCACATCCTGCGGAGAGGTGTTTTTAGAGGAATTCACAAAAAAAATAATGACGCAGGGAGATTACGACCGAATACTAAACAAGCACAACGACTTTGCCGTTTGCCCGAAATGCGGAAGAAAAGCACAGCTAAAAGAAATGTACCGTGCAAAAGATTGCAAAAGCCTTACCGAGTGGCGCCGCTTCGTGGCTGTAAAGCCGGTCGGGGCAAATACCGTATATTTGCTTTGCGGTTATGCTGTAAAGAATTACACCGGACGAAATTACAACACAAAGCCGAAATATGACATCTCGGCGGTCTATTACTTAACGCCCGGATACGTACGAGTCTTCCGCAAGGATTATGACTACACCTATTTAGGAATGCGGGACGGGCAGTTTTACGAGCCGAAAAGCATCGTTGAGCCGTTTACGAGAACCTATGCATATAACATTTCTTACTGGGACAAGCGCGGGTACAGCTTTATAGGCTTTGACCGCTTGCAAAGCACATTTTTAAAATATGCGCCGATGGACTTGTTTGATAAAGCCTATGAACAATGGTGGTATTCGACGCATTACCGTAACTCTTGCGGAGAATTCCCGGATGTTAAATTCCTTGCATATTCGGCGCTGTATTCAAATGTCGAAAGACTGATAAAGCTCGGCCTCGGTGACTTCGTTTGCAGTCTTACGGAAGGTCGTCCGATGAAGCGATACATAAACTGGAACGCACCGACGGTGCAGTCAATGTTTAGAATGCGAAAGGACGAATTTCGGAATTTTCAAAAAGCATATTACGGATTTGCCGATTTTGAGATTTATCAAATCCTGCGTTCCGTAAAAAGCGATATTCAATACGGCACTGTAAAAGCGATTTGCGAGCGTTACCATTACGAAGCGGCAAAACGAATTGCAAAAGTCATTAAAGCTCGCAAGCTGAATCTAACAAGAACCTTGCACTATCTTGAAAAAAAGGCAAAAGAAGAAAAAGGACCTCGAAAGCGACCGGAACAAAAAGACTATGAGACAACGGCGATTTGGTGGACGGATTACCTCGATTTTGCCGAAAGCTTAAAGTATGACCTTTCCCGCGGGGATGTTCTTTACCCGAAGCGGCTCAAAGAGGCGCACGACAACGCATCCGACGCCGTGACTGTGCAAAAGGATAAATTGGCATTTGAGAAGTACCGGGAGCGCTACGAAAAGCTAAAAAAGAAATACGAGTGGTCGGACGGGACCTATAAAATCCTCATACCGAAAGGCATTAACGACATCGTCGAAGAGGGCAAGGTGCTGTCCCATTGTGTGGGCGGATATGCCGAACGGCATGTAAACGGCAAAACGACCATTCTTTTTATGAGACTTGCCAAAGAGCCGGAAAAGCGGCTCGTCACGATTGAGGTCAAGGGCGATACAATCTGTCAGAATTACGGCTACAAGGACAGGCGTGTAACTGAAAAAGAAAAAGAATTTATTGAAAAATGGATTGCGTGGGTGCGCGCCGGCAGCCGACGCCCGAAAAAGAAAAAGACCGCTTCGGCGGCATAAGAAAAGGAGTTAAAACCATGGAAAAAGAAATCATCACAACAACAACGAACGAAGTCAGCGAAACTTACAAAACCGCAGTGCAGACACACCAGCGGATTCTTGCCAACGGGGAAATCTGTGCGCAGTCGCTTTTGGAAATCTGTAAGGATTTGAAAAAGATGCGCGACGAAAAGCTCTATGAGGAATTCGGATATGCAGCGTTTGATGAATACACCGAAAAGGCGGTCGGCATTAAGCCGCGCCAAGCCTACACATACATTTCCACATACGAACGCCTCGGAGCAACGGTTTTGCAGTCGAATGCAAGTCTCGGCATCACGAAGCTGGATTTGATTGCGCAGATTAACCCCGTGGAGCGCACGCAGCTGCTCGCAGAAAATACCTTTGATGGCATGTCGGTGTCGGAAGTCAAGGCGCTGGTGCAAAAGGCGAAAGACCAGGGCGAGCAAATAAGCCTTTTGCAAGAAGAGCTTGCCGAAGCAAAAGCCCAAGCAGAGCCGCAGGAAACAGAGCCGGAGTATGACGCCGAAAAAGACGAAATGCGCGAACGCATTACCGCGCTTGAAAAACAGCTGACCGACAGCGACGCTGAGCACAAAGCCGCCCTTGAAAAAGCGAAGCGCGAAGCGGCCGAGCAGGCAAAAAAAGAGACCGGCGCCGATGTACAGACACAAAAGCGCATTGACGAAGCGGTCAAAAAGGCAAAAAAAGAAGCGCTCAAAGAAGCGCAGGAAAAGGTGCAGGCGGAAGCCGAAAAGAAAGACAGCAAAATTAAAGACCTCGAAGCGGCTCTGTCCGCCGCCGGCGCCGAACATGAAAAGCTCGAAAAGCAGTTGTCGCTTGCCGACGGAACCTCCGCCAAGGCGATGGTTTACATTCAGAGCATTCAAGACAATTTTAATGCGCTGTTTTCGGTCATGGAAGAAATGCCCGACGAGCAGAAAAACAAGTTTACAGGCGCCTGCATGAAGCTTCTAAACGCCATGCGCGCACAGGTGGAGAAATAAGAAAGGCGGCGATGAAAGGTGATTCACGAACTAAAGCTCCGCAAAGAGTTTTTCGACTATGTGCGGTTCGGCGTGAAAAAGTTTGAAATCCGCAAGGACGACCGGGGTTTCAATGTCGGCGACACGCTCGTTTTAAAAGAAATCGACGAAGCGGGCGGCGAGACAGGCAGATACCTTGTGCGGCAGGTAGATTATATCTACCGCGGGGAATTCTGCCTGCCCGGCTACTGCGTAATGAGCATTTCTGCTTTGTGAGGTGAAAACTATGCCACAATATGCTAAAAACACGAATGTTTCTTCTGAACTTTCCCGGATTGAAATTGAAAAAATCCTTGTTCGGTACGGCGCAGACAACTTTGCGTATGCAACAGCCGCCGGAAAAGCGCTGATAGGGTTTTCATTGTGCAACCGGCAAGTGAAATTCATTTTGCCTTTGCCGAAAATTGAGGATTTCAGCTTAACGCCGACCGGGCGGCAGCGTACAGACAAAAGTCAGTACGATGCATGGGAGCAGGCTTGCCGCCAGCGCTGGCGCGCATTAAAATTGGTCATTCAAGCCAAGCTCGAAGCGGTCGAATGCGGGATTTCCGTTTTTGAAGACGAGTTTATGGCAAATATCGTTCTGCCCGGCGGTCAAACCGTCGGTGACTTTATGAAACCACAAATCGAAGCGGCTTATGAAACCGGACGCCTGCCGGCTATGCTGCCGATGTTGGAGGAATAGAAATGGCTACTTTTGAAAGAATCAGACTCGACAAAGGTTTATATTCTTCGCGCAAGGGCTTTACCGCCGAGCTTGAAAGCGTTGACCCTTCGGAAAACTACAAAGGCACGGCACTTGAGGGCTTGGACGCCTTTGAACGCCAGCTTAAGCGTTTTGACATCAAAATCCACGGGGCAGCAAGCGACTGCGTGGAAAAATTCTTCCAGACTTCTGACAGCGCGGCGCTGTTCCCCGAATATATCGCGCGCGCCGTCCGCAAAGGGCAGGAGGAAGCTGACCTTTTGCCGTATATTGTCGCGTGCAAAACCGACATCAACGGCATGGACTACCGCACGATTGCTTCCGTCCCGACCGAAGCTGAAAAAGAATTGCAGGAAACCGACGAGAGCGAGAAGATTCACGAGACCGCCGTCCACACTAAGGAAAATTTGGTACAGCTCAAAAAACACGGCAGAATGCTTGTTGCGTCTTACGAAGCCTTGCGCTTTCATAGACTTGAACTTTTTACGATAGCGCTTGGGCAAATCGGCGCCTACATTGCGCGCACGCAGTTGAAAGACGCGGTCAGCGTTCTCGAAAAGGGCGACGGCAACAGCAACGAAGCGCCGGTTGTCGACATGGCGGGCGACGCGCTCACCTATAACGATTTGGTCGATTTCTGGAACACCTTTGACCCCTATCAGCTCAACACGATGATTGCTTCCCCCGACATGGCGGCGGCCATTCTGAAACTTTCCGAAATGCGTGACGGCACGGCGGGTCTTTCGTTCCACGGCACCGGCAAAATCGTCACCCCGCTCGGCGCAAATCTCTTGAAGAGCAGCGCTGTTCCGGCGGGCAAGCTTATCGGTCTTGACAAAACCTGCGCGCTCGAAATGGTCCAGGCGGGCGGCATTATGACCGAATACGACAAGCTGATTGACCGTCAGTTAGAGCGCGCCGCAATCACCCAGATTTCCGGCTTCGCAAAAATTTACACCGACGCGGCAAAGGTGCTGGAATGAGGAGGGGGAAGCATGAAAGAAAAAGGATTTTATTATATTTGCCAAAACGAAAAGTGTGTCTTTCGGATTCGGACGGGCGGGAAAAGGGATTTGTGCCCGTTTAAAGGATGCATATTCGCAACAGAAGAAACGGCGCCGCCTTATAAGGTGTTGAAGCCGCAAAGAGCAGAGCCGGAAGAATATAAGAATTGTTTTTTTAACGACAAGACGAAATGCCGGATTTTGAAGTCAATGGACTGCAAAAACAAAGGCGAGTGCGTTTTTTTTAAAACAGCGAAGCGGCTTATTGAAGAAGACCGAAAGAACGCAAGGCGTATGAAAACACTGCGGTAAAAAGTCGGGATTGCGGCGCGGGGCGCAAGAAAATTTGCAGGACACAAAAAGGCAGTCTCTTTTAGAGGCTGCTTTTTTGACTTTTGGCGGGGTGACATTTTTTGAAGCGATTTTTTACAATCGAAGCGGAAAGAGGTGAAAATATGGCAAAGCCCAAACATGAGGCCGGGGAAATTGACTGGACCAAATTGAAAAGCGAATATGCGACAACCGGCATCAGTTATAGGGGGATTGCCGAAAAATACGGGCTGGGTCAGACGAATGTAGAGCGACACGCCCGGCAGGAAAAATGGCGGGAAGCGCGAAAAAAGTATCGTGAAAAATGCGCAGAAACGGCGATAAACAAGCTGGCGCGCGCGGAGGGAAACAAGCTTGCGAAGCTCGCGTATTCAGCCGACAAGCTTTTAAAGCGTGTTACCAAAGCGATTGAGGACCCGAACCAGTTCAACCGTTACATTGTGGACGGGGCTGAAATTACCGACAACGGGGAAGTGCAGAAAAAGATTGAAGTTTGCTTCTCAAAGGCTGACACAAAAGCGATGCTGGAAATGGCAAACACCTTGAAAACGCTGACGGCGGTTATTCGGAATGTCAATGAAATTTCAACGAACGCCGAAATGGAAGCGCGGCAGATTGCGTTGGAAAAAATGAAGCTGGAAAGAGAGCGGAGAGAGAATGCACAGGAAAGTAATGAGGTTGTGATTCGCTTTGAGGGCGAAAGCATAGAAAAATATTCAAAATAAAGGAGCGAAAAAATGAAGGTAGAAAAAGATTTGGGGTTCGTCAACGAAATCCCGGTGTATGTGAACGGCAAAAAAAGCAACCTGCGCGTCGGAGAGATAACGACAGACGACGCGGTGGAAGAGGTGTTGGAAAACACGAAAGAGAGTTTTCAAAAGCCGCTTACGGTTGCCGGACAGGCAAGAATCTGTTATGTGGTCGGTATTCAGAACAGCACGAAGGCGCCGGTAAACATTGCAAGAGAAGGTAAATCAATAGATGTTTATCTTTTATTAAGCTTCTTCCCAAAGGAATTTGCAAGCGATTCGGTAAATAATTTCGAAATCGAGTTTGTGATTCCCATGGACGGAGAAATATACAAGCTTGGATTTGCAGAGTTTGAGCAAATGGGAGCGCAGTGTGAAGCTTCCCGGACGACAATGTCTGGTATTGGAACTATTAAAGTGCGCATAGACTTTTCTCAACTGAGCGAGATGACGGAAGAGGAGATAGAAGAGATGAAAGAAACGCTGAAACTGTATGATGTTTTGAGGGTGAAAGCGGAAAAAATCATAAAGGAAAATATGCTGATTACGGTGCAGGAAGATTGAAAAAGGAGTGAAAAAGAATGAACATCTTTGAAAAAATGCAAAAGCGCGCAGCGTTAAAAAAGCAATTACAGCAGACCGATTACAAAATCATCAAGTGCTATGAATATGAATTGGCTGGGGAAGCGCCGCCTTACGACATGAAAGCACTGCACACCGAACGGCAGGCACTGCGGGACGAAATCAACGGGCAGGAGCAGGAGGAAAATGGCGGAGCTGATCATTGAAGCGCCGAATGAAAAACAAAAGTTGTTTTTGAGCGATACGCACAAATATATCGGCTTTGGCGGGGCGCGCGGCGGTGGGAAATCGTGGGTTGTGCGCGTGAAGTCCATTTTGCTGGCGCTTACCTTTCCGGGGATTAAGATTATGATTGTGCGGCGAACATACCCGGAGCTTCGGGAAAACCACATAAAGCCGATGCGCGCTATGCTCCATGATATTGCAAAATACACGGACACCAACAAAGAATTCAGTTTCCCGAACCGCAGCACGATTTTGTTTCGCTACTGCAACTGTGAAAAAGATTTAAACAATTTTCAGGGATTGGAAATTGATGTTCTGTTTTTGGACGAAGCAACGCAGTTACTGGAAGAGTGGTATAACATTTTGAAAGCCTGCGTGCGCGGTGTCAATGATTTCCCGAAGCGCATCTATGTGACCTGCAACCCGGGCGGCGTCGGGCACCAATGGGTGAAGCGGCTGTTTGTGGATAAAAAGTATAAGGACACAGAAGATGGGCGAGAATATTCGTTTATTCAAAGCCTTGTTACAGACAACAAAGCATTGATGAAATCCCAGCCGGAATATTACAAACAACTGCTTTCCCTGCCGCCGAAATTGCGCAAAGCGTGGCTCGACGGAAACTGGGATATTTTTGAGGGACAATTTTTTGAAGAATTCACGGACGACGAAGCGCACTATGACGACCGGATTTATACGCATGTGATAAGGCCGTTCGAGGTGCCGAACGACTGGATGATTTACCGTTCTTTCGACTTCGGATATGCGAAACCGTTTTCGTGTGCGTGGTGGGCGGTAGATTACGACGGCGTCGCCTATCGCATTTTAGAGCTTTACGGATGCACACAGACACCGAACGAGGGCGTAAAGTGGACGCCGGAAAAAATCTTCTCAGAAATACATAAGGTTGAAGCCGAACACCGGTGGCTTCGCGGAAAAACCATTTACGGTGTAGCTGACCCGTCCATTTGGGATGCGTCGCGCGGGGAAAGTGTTTATGAAACAGCCTGCAAGCACGGCGTGTTTTTTGAAAAAGGCGACAACGAGCGCCTGCCGGGCTGGATGCAAATTCATTACCGGCTAAGCTTTGACAAAAACGGAATGCCGATGATGTATATTTTCTCGAACTGCAAAGCGTTTATCCGAACAATTCCGCTTTTACAGTATGACAAGCACCGAGTAGAGGACCTGGACACAACGCAGGAGGACCATGTGGCGGATGAGGTGCGCTATTTCTGTATGGCGCGGCCGATGCGCCCGGTGAAAGCGGCGGTGGAAAAGATTTTGGGCGACGACCCATTGAATATAGACGAATATAAATTCGGACCGTCAAGTCCGAAGCCGAAAATGATTGTTGTATCGGAGGAAGAAAATTGAACGAAGAAAGAGTGCAAATGAACAAAACGCCTGACACGGGAACCGGGCAATCACCGAAAATCGAAGCGGAAAAACCGACGGAGGTTATCGGAAAAAAAGAAATCCAAAATGCGACGGCAATTTTGCAGAACTACAAAAAAGGCAAAGAGTCGCTTGAAAGCCGAATTATAGAAAATGAACAGTGGTGGAAGCTGCGGCACTGGGACTATATTCGCAAAAACGAGAAGGGGACGATTGAACCTGCCTCCGGGTGGCTGTTTAATTCCGTTGCCAATAAGCACGCGGACGCGATGGACAACTTCCCGGCGCCGAATATTTTGCCGAGAGAACAGGGGGACGAGCAGGAAGCTAAAACGCTGACTTCCATTATTCCGGTCATTTTGGAGGAAAACGATTTTGAGAGGACGTATTCAAAAACCTGGTGGTCAAAACTGAAAGCGGGAACCGGCGTTTACGGCGCGTTTTGGAACAGCAAAAAATTGAACGGCCTCGGTGACGTTGAAATCAAACGGGTAGACTTGCTCAACCTGTTTTATGAGCCCGGAATTACGGATTTCCAGGATTCCAAAAATGTCTTTTACATTCGTCTTGTCGACAACGACACGCTCGAAGCGGTTTATCCGCAGTTACGCGGGAAGCTTTCCACGCCGAGCATCACCGTTTCCGAATATGCCTACGACGACGCGGTGGACACTTCCAACAAGTCTGTGGTTGTGGACTGGTATTACAAGAAAAACACAGGAGAAAAAACCGTTTTGCATTTTGTCAAATTTGTAAACGACGAAGTGCTGTTTGCGACGGAAAACGATAAGGAATTCCGCGAAAACGGGCTATATGACCACGGGAAATATCCGTTCATTTTTGACCCGCTTTACACGGTGGAAGGTTCGCCCGCCGGGTTCGGGGTCATTGACATCGGCAAGAGCGCGCAGAAGTATATTGACAAAATGAATTCGGCCATTTTGACAAACGCCCTTGTGAACGCACAGCCCCGTGTTTTTGCAAGAACGGACGGGGGCTTGAACGAAAAGGAATATTTAAACCCGGAAAAGCCGATTGTGCATGTCAATTCCATGTCGGAAGATGTCATTCGGGCAGTGGACACGAAGCCTTTGAGCGATATTTACATGTCGGTTTTTGACAGGAAAATTGAAGAAATCAAGGAAACCACAGGAAACCGTGATGTTGCAAACGGAGGGACAACCTCGGGCGTAACGGCGGCATCCGCCATAGCGGCAATGCAGGAGGCGAGCGGGAAGCTTTCGCGCGATATGTTAAAGCAATCGTACACGGCATATAAAGAGCTGGTCTTTATGGTCATAGAGCTTGTACGGCAATTTTACGACACGCCGCGTTGCTTTCGCATTATCGGGGAAAACGGTGCGTACAGCTTTGAAAGCTTTTCCAATAAAGGGATTGTGCCGCAAATGCAGGGCGGTAATGAATTCGGCGTGGAAACCGGTTACAGAGTGCCGGAGTTTGACATTGAGGTTACGGCGCAAAAGGCTTCGCCGTATTCAAAAATGGCGCAGAACGAACTTGCACTGCAGTTTTATAATTTAGGATTTTTCTTGCCGCAAAACGCAGACCAGTCACTTGCGTGCCTGGAAATGATGGACTTTGACCGAAAGGAAAAGATTATACAGAAAGTACAGCAGAACGGAACGCTTTTGCAAATGGTGCAGTCTATGCAGGCACAAATCCAAAAACTGTCTGAAATTATCAATGTTCAAACCGGCGGGGCTTTGGGCGAACCGGATTCGATTGACGGATTGTTGAAAGGACAGACAACACCGAAAGCGGACGCCGTGGAAACTGCGATAGAAACAGACCAGCTCGGCGGAGCGAAAGCAAAGGAATCCGGTGTGACGGAAAACGCAAGAAAACAAACTGCGGAGAGTACCACGCCATGATTCAGATTGTAGTTGCTCAAATAAACAAGGATGAATTCTGTTTGCGTATAACCGGGCACGCACAAAGTGCACCGTATGGTTCAGATTTAGTTTGCGCTGCATGTTCCATGCTTTGCATCACAGCGGCTGAAAGGCTGCGGAAAATGGAAAGCCGGTTGGAAGGACCTGCGAAAATCTCCATGCAGGGAGGCGACGCGGTTATTTATTGCCGCGCCAAAGAAAATGCTGTCGAAGCGGTAAAAGGTGTATTTCAAACGATAGATTGCGGAGCGCATTGGCTGTCAGAGAACTACCCGGAATATGTGAAAACGAAAAGTGCGTTGCAGGGGTGACAAAAGTCACCCCTATTTTTTATGCTTTAAGAGGATGAAAAATCCAAAAAAGCTTCGCCGGCTTAGAAGGCAGAAAGGAAATAAAAAATGAGCGAAACCAAAGACATGCTTCAGATGTTTGCAGAAGGCTTTGGCGCCGAATCCGCCGGTGCCGCGGAAACGGGCGGAATGTCGGGCGCGGAGACTGCAACAACCGAAGTGTCGGCAGAAGAAAGCCGGGTCGCCACCGGCAACGAGGCAGAAGACAGTCAGCCCGCCGCTGGCACGCAAGCGGAGGAAACCTTTGACGATTTAATCAAAGGCCGCTTCAAAAAGGACTACGATGCGCGAGTGCAGAAAGCCGTAAAAGACAGGGTGAAAAATCTGAAAGGCGCAAAAGAACGCCTGGACAAAATGGCAAAAGCCAATCAGATTTTGGCTATGTATTACGGTGTGGACGCGGACGACGCGGAGGCGCTTGCAAACGCAGTCGAACACGACGACCGTTATTTTGAGGACAAAGCGCTGGAAATGGGTTTAGATGTGGGGACATACAGAAACCTGCAGCAGACCCGCATGGAAAACCAACAGCTCAGACAGTACCAGCAAAACATGGAAGCACAGGAAAGCGCAAGAAAAATCATTGCGCAATGGAAAGAGCAGGCGGAAAGCGCAAAGGCGCTTTACCCCGGGCTTGACTTGGATGCGGAGCTTGGGAACGAGCAGTTTGCGCAGATTTTAAAAGCCGGTGTGGATGTGAAAACCGCCTATGAAATTGTGCACAAAGACGAAATCTTGCAAGGGTTCGGACAGCACGTTGCAAAAACGGTGGAACAGAAAGTTGTCAACAGCGTGAAATCCGGGAAACGCAGACCGGACGAAAACGGCTTTGAAACAAGCAGCGGCGTTGTAGCCAAAACATCGGTCGGAAATATGACAGACCAGCAAATTAAGGAGCTCATAAGAAGAGCCGAACGCGGTGAGAGAATCGAGTTCTAAAGTTCTCCGCCGCAAAGAAAGGAGAACAAAATGACTAAAAGCAAAATGAACCTGTTGCAGCTTTTTGCGACGCAGGTAACGACACAGACCGGTTCCGGCAAGGACCTTTCGCCGGAAATGAAAACTTTTTACGACAAAACGCTTTTGATGGACGCGAAGCCGAAGCTTGTGCATATGCAGTTCGGTCAGAAAAGACCGATTCCGAAAGGCAACGGAAAGACCATTGAATTTCGCAAGTTCTCTTCGCTTCCCAAAGCCACAACGCCCCTGACCGAAGGTGTGACGCCGGAAGGCTCTAACCTGAATGTCACCGCGATCACCGCGACGGTAAACCAGTACGGTGATTACATTTGCCAGTCGGATGTTTTGGAGCTTACCGCCATTGACAACACGATTGTGGAGGCCACCAAGATTTTGGGCAACCAGGCGGGGCTCACGCTCGACACCATTGTGCGCAACGAGCTGGTGGGCGGCACCAATGTCATTTATGCGCCGAAAATTGCAGACGGCGTGGAATCCCCCGTAACCAGCCGCGCCAATTTGGACGCGACGGCAAAGCTGACACCCGATGTCGTATTTAAGGCGGTCACACAGCTGCGCGCGATGAATGCGCCGACCATCAACGGCGACTATATCGCAATCATTCACCCGCATGTAGCTTACGACCTGATGCGCCATGAAGAATGGATTGATGTGCACAAATACGCGACCCCGGAAAATATTTACGAAGGCGAGCTCGGCAAGCTTGGCAAATGCCGGTTTATTGACTCGACCGAAGCAAAAATCTGGACAGGCTCCGGCTGCCCGAGCGGCCTTGCAGTTTACGCGACGCTGTTCTTCGGCGACGATGCTTATGGTGTTACGGAAGTGGAAGGCGGCGGCTTGCAGCACATTGTGAAGCAAAAAGGCTCCGGCGGCACTTCTGACCCGTTGGACCAGCGCAGTTCTGTCGGCTGGAAAGCGCTTATGACGGCGAAGCGGCTTGCAGAAGAATTTTTGGTGCGCGTCGAATCCTGCTCGGCGTATTCGGCGACGGCGCAGGCAAACTGATAAAACAGGGGGAGGCTTCGGCCTCCCCGCTGTAAAAGAGAAAAGGAGATGCTTTTATGGCTAACGAAGAAAAAAAGACGGAAAAAGCTCCGGCAAAAGCAAAAAGGGTGAAAATTAAACTGCCCCGCTTGCGAGACCAGGAAAACACGGATGTGTTTGTGGCGGTAAACGGTGAAAATTACACCATCAAGCGCGGCGTGGAGGTGGAAGTGCCTGACTATATCGCCGAAGTCCTCCGGCACTCTGAGGAAGCGGAAGCAGAGGCGGATGAGCACATCCTTAAAACCAGCAGCTAAAAATGACCGTAATAAAAGGGAGGGACGGGTTCTCTCCCTTTTTCTAAAAAAGGGGGAATCGAATTGACGATTCAAAAAATCTTAGACCTTGTGGACGCGACAAAACCGAACGCCTACACGGAAACGGAAAAAATTGAATGGCTTTCGCAGTTAGACGGAACGGTGTTTGAAGAGGTCATCAAAACGCACGAGAACCAAGAGGCACAGGAGCAATTTAAAGGATACACAGCGGAAACACCAAAGGAAACAAAGCTTTTGGTGGATTTTCCGTATGACGACATGTACCGGCACTGGCTTTATGCGCAGATTGATTACAGCAACGGAGAATATGACAAATACCAAAACGACATGATTATGTTTAATTCCGCGTTCTTGCAGTTTACGGCGTTTTACAACAGCCGATATATGCCGAACGGCGGGCAGTTTATGCTTTGAGGGTGAGAGCATGCAATTACCGAAGCTTAACAGCATTCAGGCGTCAAGAAGTATGACGGACAGTTTTGAAGGGTACAACCACAACCTGCGTATCAAAGAAAGCGAAAGCTATGATTTGAAAAACATGAGCTGTGAAGAGTACCCGACTTTAAAAACAAGAAAAAAACGCGCGACGATTTTGCAGGCGGAAAGCCCTGCCGGTATGCTTGCAAAGGACGCGCTTGCATATATTGACCAAAAAAAGCTTTACTACAATTTTAAAGAAGTTGAATTTCAAGAGGACAAAGGCTATTTCACATTGACCGACGGAGAAAAACAGATAGTCGGTATGGGTGCGCTTCTGCTGATTTTCCCGGACAAGGTGTTTTACAACACGCAAAGCGGCGAAGCGGGCTATTTGGAAGCAAAATATGATTCTTACGAAGACGCTTCTGAAAACGCCGAGGTGACCTTTGCGTTTTGCAATGTTGAGGGCGAGCCGTACACCGTGAATAATATCGGCAGTGAAATGCCCGAAAACCCGGAAAACGGAGAATACTGGTTAGACACATCGCAGGAGAAAAACACGCTGAAAGTTTGGTCGGAAACCAGCAGTATGTGGGTGCCGGTTTCCACGGTGTATGTGCGAATCGGCTGCACGGGAATCGGCAAAAAGTTTAAACAATATGACGGCGTGAAAATCGACGGATGTACGGCGGCGGGAACGACAGAATTTAACAATACGGCTGTGATTTGGGCGCGCGGCGATGATTTTATAACCATTGTCGGCCTTTTAGAGGCGGCGGTTTCGCAGACGGACAAAATCACCGTCAGCCGCACCATGCCGGATTTTGACTTTGTGACGGAAAGCGGCAATCGGCTTTGGGGTTGCAAATACGGACAGATAGATTCCGGGGAGACGGTCAACGAAATTTATGCTTCCAAGCTTGGCGACCCGACCAATTTTAATTGCTTTATGGGCGTTTCGACAGACAGCTATGCGGCGTCTTTAGGCTCGGACGGCGCGTTTACGGGCGCGGTGTCTTACGGTGGCTACCCGGTTTTCTTTAAAGAAAATTGCATACACAAGGTGTATGGAAACATACCCGCCAATTTTCAGATTCAAAACACCAACGCGCGCGGGGTGCAAAAAGGAAGCGAAAAAAGCCTGTGCATTGTAAACGAGGTGCTTTATTACAAATCGGTTTCGGATGTGTGCGCCTATGACGGGGGGCTTCCGGCTACCATCAGCGCGCAACTCGGGACGGTTCCGTATAAAAATGCTGTGGCGGGCGAAGTCGGCGGCGTTTTGTATTTGTCCATGCAGGGAGAAGACGGGAACTGGACACTGTTTACCTACAACACCTATTCCGCGCTGTGGGCGAAAGAAGACGACACAAAGGCTTTGTGCTTTGCGCGGCTTGGAAATGATTTGCTGTATTTTGACGGAGAAAACAAGCTGAAAAGTGTCAGCGGAAAAATACCGGCAATCGTAACAGAAAACGGACAACTGCAAACGGAACTGGAAGAAGACTTTGATTTCTTGGTGGAAAGCGGATATATCGGCTTTTCTTCGCCGGACAACAAACAGATTTCAAGATTTAATATTCGCATGATTTTGCCGAAGGGCAGCGCAGCGCAGTTTTATTTGCAATATGACAACGCAGAAATTTGGGAAAAGCAGTTTCAAATCACTGGAAACGGGCTGCAATCTTTTACGATAAGCGTTGTGCCGCATCGGTGCGACCACATGAAATATAAGCTTTGCGGCAAGGGGGAATGCAAAATCCTTTCCATCACAAGGCTATACACAGAAGGGAGCGACGTTCGATGAGCTTTTTACTGGAACCGCCGGTGATGCGAAGAGCCAACGCCCCGGTGGAAGAGCAGATGCAAAGTGCGTTTTCCTATATGTATAAAATGGCGGAGGCTTTGAATTACGCGCTCAACAACATAGATTTTGAAAATTTAAGCGAAAGCGTGCAAAAAGACATTGCGGCCGCCGGCGGCGAAGCTGTGGACAAGAAGATTGAAGCGAGCGCGTCGGAAAACTTAAAACAGCTGATTCTTAAAACTGCGGACATTGTGGAAAAGGAATCAGAACGCATAAGGATTGAACTGCAAGAAAAGTATTTGGCGATTTCGGATTACGGAGAATACCGCGAAGAGGACCTCGCAAAGCTGGAAGCAACGGCAAAAGCGATTGAACAGCGGTATCAAAGCTTAGAAACCATTACAAACGGGATTTCAAGCTACATCAACGAAACAAGCGCCTGTATTCGGACGGGCTATTTATATACGGACGAAAACGGCACGAAGCGGTACGGCGTTGGGGTTGGTGAGAATTTCAGCAAAATCGAAGACGGGCAGGTTGTAGACAAGCGGGAATACATGGCGACCTTTGTCAGCAACAAGCTGACCTTTTGGCAAAACGGGGAAGAGGTTGCCTATTTCTCAAATCAAAAGCTGTATATCACCAATTTGGAGGTTTTGGGAAATATCTATTTCGGCAACTGGGTGATTGACCACAGCATTGGGTTCACATTGAAATGGAACGGAGGGGAAGCGTAATGGCAAGTTGTTCTTTTCACGCGGGCAATTCCTATGCGCCGACCGTTACGCTTTCCGTATGGGAGTCGGGGTACAGCACTTCGGCGAATACGAGCAATGTAAGCTATGAGCTTTCGATAAGCCGACCGTCGAATGTGAGCTCGTCTGCTTCGAAAAATTACAGCGTGACCATCAACGGCAGCCGTGTGAAATCCGGCAGTACGACAATAGGCGGCAGAGGCAAAAAGGTGATTTGTTCGGGCAGTGTGAACAACATTGCGCACAACAGCGACGGTTCAAAAACGATTTCGTTTAGCTTTTCTCTAGATTACGGGCTTATTTGGGACGGCGTGAAGCTGCCAGCAACCGCGACGGGAAGCGGCTCGCTTACCTTAACGAAAATACCAAGAAAAGCGCCGATTACGCTTTGCTCGGGCGACACCTTCGGACAGAAAATCACGGTGAAATACACGCCGCCGACGAGTGCATACACCTACAAAATGTTCTTTAAAATGAACGGGTACGGGTGGGTGAATGTTTCTGAAAACAGCGGTTACTATGGTCTTACTTCAAAATCCGGCGAATTTTCTTTTACGATTCCGCTTTCAGAAATCTCGAAAGTGCCTTCCGGCGGCTCGATTTCCACAATTTTAAGTGTATCGACATATAGCGGAAGCACCTATATCGGAGACGACGAGAGAACCATTCAGCTGAAAGTACCGGCAAATGCGCAGACAAATCCGAAAATCAACTCGGTTTCGGTTAACGAAGCGGTTGCACCGTTTGTGAAAGACGGAAAAGAATATATTTTGCAAGGGTTTGCAGAATACAATTTCGGGGTAACGGCTTCGGACATTACCTATTACTATCAACCGAATGCTTCGGCGGCGTTTTCCAATTCGACTTTTGCAGTCAAATGCAATGGGACGGCTGTTTCGGCGAGCAAGGGCACAGCGGTGATTCCGGCAAATCTTATGAAGGCCGGGAACAACACGCTGACGATAACCGTGACGGATGTGCACGGACTGTCGGCAACGGCGGAAAGGACCGTAAATGTTGTGCCGTATTTCCTGCCGTATTTTACGGGCGTATCCATAAAACGAGCGAAAAGAATTGAAGGAACGGACGATTACACGGAAGATGTAAACGGAAAGTCTTTGAAAATCATTGCAAACAGAAATTATGCAAGCATTCAAGATGAAGCCGGAAACGAACTCAACGCGCCGGTGTGCACGATGCAATACCGGTTAAAATCTGCCAGTATTTTTACCGACGTCGTTGAAATGCCGACGAATCCGTTTTATATAGACGGATTTGAGGAAAGCCAGTCCTATGTAATCAGGCTTAATATAACAGATGCGTGCGCAAAAGGTGTTTCAAGCACAATCGGCGAAGTGGCAACGGCGATTGTCGGTATGCACATTAAGCCGCCGGGAACGGCCGCGGCGTTCGGAAAATACCCGGAGCATGACAATATGTTTGAATTGCCGGATGACTGGGGATTTTGGTATCAGGGCGCGGAAGTCAAGGACCATATTGTGGAATACGGGAAAACAGGGATTTGGTATTACCAAAAATGGAGAAGCGGTATGGTAGACCTGTGGGGGAACACGGAAAACAACATACAGCTAACCGGCTTTGACGCATACCTGATTGATTTGCCGTTTGAAGTTTATAACGAAACTGCGGTTATTTCTCCGGGGTTTTATTTGACGGAAAATATCAAACTCATTTACAACGGTCATGTGGATGTAACCACACACAAAAAATTTAAGCTTTGGGGGTTTGACCCGACAACCAACAATTTTTCAACCGGGAAAGCAAAAGCTTGCATTATTATAAAAGGCTATTGGAAATAACAAGGAGGCACAAAAATGGCATATACGGGAAACTCGATTGTTGACTATTTAAAATCAGAGGGGCGCGACAGCTCGTATTCGGCACGAAAAAAGCTGGCGGCGCAGTATGGCATATCCAATTACAGCGGAACGGCGGCGCAGAACACGCAGCTTTTGAAGAAACTGCGAAGCGGCGCCGGGACTTCTTCGAGCGCCGGGAGCAGTACAAAAAGCACGACCCCGGTGCAAACGAAAAGCTACGCGACCGCATACACGCCGTCTGCAACGGTCAACCAAAAGAAACAGGCATGGGAAGCGGCGGAAAACGCGGTGAAAAATTACGGAAGCTACCAAAGCAAATACCAAAGCAAATTAGACGAATTGTATGACCAAATCGTCAACAAAAAGGATTTTCAGTATGATTTGAACGCGGACGCTCTATATAACCAATATAAAGACCAATACAGCGTGCTTGGTAAAACAGCCATGATGGACACGATGGGGCAGGCCGCGGCGCTGACAGGCGGATACGGGAACTCGTATGCTTCCACCGCCGGCAATCAGGCGTATCAAGCCTATTTGCAACAGTTAAACGAACAAGTGCCGCAGCTTTACCAGCTGGCACTGGATAAATACAACGCGGACCGACAGGATTTATACAACCAGGCAGGGTTGACGCAGGAGTTGGAAAATGCTGCATACGGCAAATGGGTGGACGAATACGGCAGACTTGTGGACGAAAGAAATTACGCGCAGGGCGTTTACGGCGACGAGCGCGATTTCGACTATGGTTCGTTCACCGACGAGCGGGATTATCAAACCGCGCTCGACCAGTGGCAGCAGGAAATGGAATATCAGAAACAGCGCGACGCCATTGCAGACAAGCAGTGGCAGGAGGAAATGAATTTCCAAAAACAGCAGGCGGCGAAAGCGGCAAGGTCTTCAAGTGGCGGCGGTTCAAGTGAAGAAAAAGAAATTCCTGACTATATTTTAGAGCGAGCGGCGGCATTAGAAGGAAACAATGACGAATTAGCGAAAATGCTGGACGCTCAGGTTGCAGCCGGGATGATTACAAAACAGCAGGCAACGTCCTTGTATGCGACTTATGTGGTTGAAAATCAAACCACACCAAAAAGCGGAAGTAGCAAACTGTATCCGCGAACAGAAGCGATTGGAAAAATTACGAGAGGAACAACAAGAAGTTTTTAAAAGACAGCGGTTTACAGAAAACAAGTTTGGAGGGCTATTATATGGGCGTAGCACAGGATTACGAGAATTTAAGAAAAAAGAAAGAACAGAACGATGCGCAAACTACGGAATTCCATGTTGCGCAGGCGTATAATTCTATGTTCGGAAAAGAGGAAGAAACTTCCGAAAAAATAGATTTAGCCAGCTATTTTCGAGAAAGGGCTAAAGCAAAACAAATTAAGAGCAACAACCGGGAAAATAAAAAATCCTCGTCTTCGGTGAAAGAAAACGGGATTTCTTTGCCGCGTTCGGAAGTTCTCGACCGTGTTACACAGGCGCGGATGCAGAGAAAGGCAGAAGAAAGTGCGGCTTATGCGAAAAAGAAGCTGGAGGAGCAAAAAGCCTATGACAACATGAGCCTTTCGGAAGTCGACAGCAGGCTGGAACAGCTGGCACAAGAGCGCGCCGCATTTGAAAAAGAAAACGGCGGTGCTCTTAAAAACCGGTTTATGAAGTTTGCCACAACAATCGACCCGAACGCGTGGGATTACGCAGAAAAATATGAACAGAACGTAAAATATTTGGACGAGAACAAGGCGGAAACCGAAAAACTGGAGAGCATGCGGCTGAAAAAGGCACAGCAGGAAAAGCTTTCTGCTTTATCGCAGGAAACGCTGAAGCTGTTGGATGAATATAACGAGGCGGAAAACAAGCAGGAAGAGTTGGATACTCGTAATCAAATTTCTTCTCTTAAAGGTGAATCGGAAAACTCGCTCGGATATGTATATGTTTCTGGTCAGAATCAAAAAGCGATTGCCGCGCTGAAAAGTCAAGGCTATGATGATGAGACAATTCAGGAGCTTGCTTATCTTCGCAAAACGCAGCAGGAAGAAAAAGAAGCACAAAATCTGATAGACGAAAGTCGTGCGCTCGCAGAGCAAAGTACAGCTGCGGGCTTTGCCGTTCCGCGTATGATGAATATACCAGCTGCTGTCATTGGGATTTATGACAATGCGACGCAACTTTCAAAGAACAAAGAAAATAATATTAACTATGGATTGAATCCGAATTCTTTAGCGAATGCTTTCACAAAAGCCAATACGGCTATGGATGAAGCAAATATGGAAAAGCGCGACTGGAATGTGAACATCCCGATTTTAGGAAAAACGGATTTGTATGATATGGTTTACCAAGCTGCGGCTTCGGGAACAGACAGCGCGGTTCGGGCGGCTGTCGGCGGCGGAGCCACAGGCGCCGGCGTGCTGATGACCGGCGAAGTCCTAAACAAAGGCATTATTGAAGGAAAAGAAAATGGCTATTCGGACGAAAAGGCCATTGCTTATGGATTAACGCAAGGTTTGATTGAAGGTGTCACGGAAAAATACAGCCTGGATATGATTTTGAAAGAGCCGAAAAGTATTTTAGGCGGTATTGCAAAAGGGTTTGCGGCAGAAGGCTCGGAAGAGGTTGCGTCAAACTGGCTGAACCGCGCGGCGGACGCTATTGTAAACGGCAATAACAGCGAAATTAAGCAAGCCTATAAAACGCTGACAGAGCAGGGCGTTCCGGGGGACAAGGCGCTTTCGCAGATTATTGTGGATATGATTGGCGAAGATGCAGAATCATTTTTAATCGGCGGCCTTTCCGGCGCAGGCATGAGCGCCGGTTATCACGCGCCTCGTGCGACCATGCAAAAAATCAGCGAAAACCAGTTGCAAAAACAGCTCGGAGAGAATATTATTGCGAGCGGAGAAGCACAAAATCTTGCCAAAACTGTTTCGGAAACAGAAGATTTTCAGGGAAACACAAGATTGCAAAGAAGCGCCGAAAGGGTGTTGCAAACAGAGAGCAACCGGCAAAATGCGAAACAGGTTGGCCGCGTTTATCAGCTCGCAATGGAAATGGCATCTGAGGCAGACGCAAAACAGCAAGCGGAAAATTTAGATAATGCGATTTCGCAGCGGCTTTCAGAACTGGGCGAAAATAACGCTGAGCGCGTTGCGCCGGTGCTATCAAAGGTGATTCGCGGCGGCACGCTTACGCAAACAGAAGCAAAAACGGCAGACACAAAAGCGGCGCGCCAGGTCCTTTCCGAATACTTTACGCCGCAGCAGAACGACTGGGTTTCTAAAACACAGACCAAAACAAGAGGGCAAGAGCTTGCTGATTTGTTAAACAGACGACAGCCGATTACCAGTGAAGAGGCACAACGCCCGGTTGTTGCGATTGCACAAACGACCGAAGAAGGGAAAAACAAACAAATAGGCGGAACAATCAGCGAATTTGCGCCGCGCAAATTGACAGTCAAGGCGATTCACCCGACCGGCATTCAGTTTGAAACCGAAAACGGGCAAATCGTTGAGGACAACCAGCTTATTTTTAATACAGACAGCGCGGCAAACTTTTACCGCCGGGCAACGGAAAACGGGAATGTTCTGTTTGCAAACCTTGCGATTGCAGCCTATGACGGGAGCGTTGGTGTAGACCAATATATGACCGCGGCGCAGCGCTTTTATGAGGCGGGAAGAAACGGACAAAACTTTTCAAGCGTGCAAAAGACAAATATTGTCGGGCAATATCTGTCCGAATCTATTGCACAGCAGTTTTATAACCTCGGAGAAAACACGGCAAATGTAGAATTTGCCGGAATTCAAAAGCTTTATTCGGACACGGATTTCAACCGCGCCAAAAGGAAGGGCGGGGTTGTCAAAAATTATTCGCAGAAGCTTACCGGCGAAGCACAAGCGTTTGTCCGGTTTGCAGATGCGCTCGGAAAGAAATACGGGATTGCCGTTGTCGTTTGCGACACGATTGACGGCGGGAACACAAACGGCTTTATGAAAGACAACGAGCTGTATATAGCGCTGGACGCAAAAGGCGATTTATACACGAGCGTTGTCGGGCACGAATTGTTCCATTTTATCGAGCAAAACAGCAAGCCGCAGGCAAAAAAATTGCGCCGGCTTGTTTTGGAGCAACTGCGCGCAAATGAGGATTTTGACTACGAAGCGGAAATCGCAAGATACCGTGACATTTACGGAGAGCAATACACGACGGAAGAGTTGGAAGAAGAGCTTGTGGCGGACAGCATGTTTGATGTGTTCGACGAAGCATTTGTGCGAAAAATTGTGGAAACGGACAGAACCCTTGCTGAAAAAATCCGGGATTTCTTTACGGAGTTTTTCGAGTTCTTAACAGGGAGAAGTGCAGAATTCACGCATTTAAGCCGGTATTTTGATGCAAAGCCGTATGAAGAAATACGCGATTTGTTTGAATCGGCGTTGGAAGATGCAAGCGAAAATTACAAAAACGAGCATAAAAAAACGCCGGACAAAGCGGTCCGGCTCAGTGTCAACGAAAAATTTGCGGAGGAATATGATAAGTGGGATAAGAAAAGCTCGGGGTTTGCCTTTAAAATCGGAACAACTTCGGAGGTTTTGCAAAAGCTGGGCGTTGACGACAGAAAAATATATTGGGACGCTTCTAAAATCTTAAAAATTAAAAGAAAACACCCTTCTATGAGTGACAGGGTGATTAAACAGGTTCCCAATATATTAGAAGAACCAATCATCGTTATGAATTCGAAAACAAAACCTGGAAGAATTACCTTGTTTGGCGAAGTGTATGATGACACAGATGTGCCCGTGCTTGCTGTTCTTGAATTGCATCCAACCGATAGAGGGGGAAACGAAATTGAGATTATTAAGTTGGCAAGCGCATTTGGGAAGGATAAGAACCTGCAGAATTTTATTCGAACAAGCGATATTTTATATATAGACCCAAATAAAAAAAGAATCCGTAATTGGCTGGCTGTTAATAGGCTCCAATTGCCGTTACCCAATTTCCAATACGGATTCTCTAACACCATTAAACCACAAAAAGATAATGGTGTCAAGAACAGTATATCCGATTTGCATAAAAATGATACAAAAGTTCCAGAAAAAGCGGAAAAAACAAATTCGGAAACCAATAAGAAAGAGGTTCGATTTTCGTTAAACAAACCAGTAGAGGAGGCAAGGGAACTTATAGCCGTGCACAATGTTCGTGCGGATAAATTGCTCGAAGCCCTGCGGATCGGGGGACTGCCAAGTCCGTCCATAGCTATTTTGCGAGCCAATATGGCGGACGAAATTGATAAGTTCGGAGAAATTTCGCTTGTCTTTTCAAAGGAAACGGTTGACCCAAAAGAAAATCAGAATAACCGGATATATTCTTCGGACGCTTACACCCCCACAAAAGTAAATACGGAATATGAAATTGCGGAAGAAAAAGCCGAAAAGACATATGAAAAAATGCGGAATGTTTTAAAAAATGCACCGGAAGAATACAAAAGCAAAATTGTTTGGTTTACGCCAAACAATTTAGAGGATTTGCTTAATCGTTTTGGCGGCGAAAAGGGACTTGAAGAAAGCTATGCAAACGACATGGGAATGAAGCAAATTTATCTTATCGCACACGGGAAAAATCCGGTTGCACCGGTGTATCGGGACGTCCGAGAGGAAGTGACACAAGCTGACCGAGAGTTGTATGATTATTTGCTGGATGCCATGGGCGATGAGATTTTAACAGGAACGCTGACACGGAATTGGTATCAGAAAAACGGTGATTTGCTTCGGAAAAATTACGGACAGTTTTTCAAAGAAAGATTTGGATTTGATGAAGCACAGGTTAAAGCGCTTGACGACAATATGAAGGGAGTTAAAGTCGTATCTATTGCCCGAAAAGCGCGTCAATACCGTGAAAACGGGCCCGTTACAATACGAAAAGAAGAGGACTTTGCTGCGTATAAGCGGAAGATAGATGAAGCTGTTCCGCAGAAAGAATATGAGTTGTGGATAAAAGAGCTTTTTACGGGTATTGAAGGGCGAAAGGGAATATGGAAAGGAGAAGACCCGTACGATAGTGCGGGAAACAGAAAGCCGTGGGAAGAACTTTACAGGGAATACACTCTGCAAAATATTGTTTCTGCAATGAACGAGCAACAGGCGCAGGGAAAAAGTTTCTTGGTAAGCAATATATTTGGCGGCGCCGCGGAACGCTTTCAAAGTATTGAACAGGTTCGAGAACGCAAAGACAGGCTTAAAAAAGTAAACGAAACAGAGTATAACCGCATGCGGGAAAATATATTGTCAAGATATGATTTGCTTTGCGAAAGCATGACACAAGGAGACGACTTTTTTTCCGTAAGTGATGTTGTGGTTGAGGCAATCGCACAGAGCGAAACACAGAAGGAGTTTTTAGAATATCTACGTCGAGAGCTAAAGGGTTGGGCAAATTATGACCCGAATGCTGCGAAAGAGATTTGGGGAATCATCGAGGAAATTCGCGCGATGCCGGTTGGCTACTTTGAGGCAAAACCACAAAGGGCAGTGTATTTCAACGAGGTATATGAAGCTGTAATTCCGGATAACGCTGACAAAACGCTGAAAACGGCTTTGGATGAAGCAGGCGTGCATTATGAAACCTACCGGGCCGGTGATTCGACCGACAGAGCTAAAAAGTTAAACGGTATGGAACAAATAAGGTTCTCCAAAAACAGCAAATACAACGAATATGAAACCTTGCGTATGCAGTGGGCAAACAGCGCCGCAACAGAAGCGGGGGACATGGCGATTCTTAATCGAAAAGGCAGAGAATTTGTATTGCTAGAAGCGACCGGAAATGATACAATAGAACTTATGAAGGGTACATATAAGAAAGTGAGTAGCTATTATGAGAGAACCTACGGAGAAACAATACATAGAATTTATGAGCATATTGAAAGCATTAAAGCTGAGCAAAATAGAGATACTGGGGATTTGCTCAATGCTGGAAACCGAAGACATGCTGTTCGAGATGCTGGACAAGATGGAAGAAAAGGACTTCAAACTGACACCGCAGGAAACGATGAACATTTGCGGGGGCGTCATCAAGGCACATCTTTCCGAAAATCCCTGAACGACACAAGAACGGTCAATTCGCTCGTAAAAGAAAACGAGAAGCTTCGGGAGGCGCTGGAGCTTGCCAAACGGGAATTGCAGCTGACAAAAGGGCACAAGATGAACCCGAAGCAGGTAGAGGCGTTGGCACGCGGCATTTTGCGGAAAACAAGCAGCCGGTATTCACAAAAAACGCTTACGGAAAATCTGACGCGAATTTTTGAATACATAGCAAACGACAAAGAGGCAAACTATTCTGTCGCGATAGACGCCATGGCGGATTTGTCAAAGGCGGTGTTGGAGGAATCCTATGTAAAAAACGATTCCTTGTATACGCAATATAAGGATATGCGGGAGTATTTCCGAAAAACTGCAATTCGCCTTTCGGAAACGGCAAAAGAGGAAATCCCGGAATATGAATCATTCCGCAAAGAAAATTTAGGAAGACTGCGCATTTCCGAAAAGGGTATAGAGCTGGACGCGCTTTGGGGAGAGATTTCACAACAGTGGCCGGAATTCTTTCCGCAGGACACACAGGAAGCGCAGCAGGTGTATTTGATTGCAGACGCACTTGACGCCGTGCAGCCGACTTATGAAAATCCGTATGGGTATGACATGGACGAAGCGGCTTATGACCTTGCTTTGGAAATGTATGACCGTTATTTTGATGTTGCGGAAATACACACTTTCGCGGACAAAAAGCGCAGGGAAATCCAACTGTTAAAAGCGGAATACAGGCAAAAACTGCAAGAAAAGCACAAAGAGGATAAAGCGGCCTTTGACAAAAGCCTTAAAGAGGTAAAAGCAGAATACAAAAACCGCATGAAATCTGTGACAGCTGAAACGGCAAAGCGCATTCAGCAGATTCAAAGAGCCGAAGCGGCAAAGCGCATTACCATGCGTGAAAGGCACATTGAAACCGAGCGCAAGCAGATGGTCCGCCGGCAAATTATTTCCAAAACAAAGGCGCTCAACAATATGCTTGTGAACCCGACAGACCAAAAGCATATCCCGGAGGCGCTGAAAAAGCAGATTTTGGCATTTTGCAAGGAAATGAGCAAAACAGGGATTTTCACACGGGAACGGCTGTTGGATTTAAAAGACAGATACAACGCGATTGAAAAGCAAGCGAGTTCCGATTACGAAAGCTATATGCTGTATGGTGTTTATGACGAAGACGCGGCTGACTTAATCGGAAAGCTTGCGGACACGATAGGCGGGAAGCGTCTTTCACAGCTGGACTTGAAAGAGCTCGGAGACGTGCGAAAAGTTGTGGAACAGCTGCGGTTTATGGTTGAAAATGAGAATCAACTGTTTGCAACGGAGAAAAAAGAAACCGTAACGCAAGCCGGTGAAAGCATTATTGCTGATTTGCAGAAGAAAAAGCAACGCACGGAAATTGCAGGACTTACCAAACTGCAAGATTATTTTGCCCTTGGCTGTGCAAAGCCGGTGTATTTTTTCAAGTATATCGGCGGTCCGTTTCAGGAGCTTTATAACCGTGTTGCGCAAGGCGAAGCAGATTATGCAAGAACGGTTGATGATGCGAAACAATTCTTTGAGAAAACAGCAAAGAAATATGATTTCTACCAATGGTGCGACCAAAAAGACGGGTTCAAAGAACAACCGAAGCGGGAAATCCGATTTGAAACCGAACGCGGTGAATCCGTGGCTTTGAGTGTCGAAGAAGCGCTTTCCATTTATGCAACCGGGCGAAGAAAGCAAGGCGTTGACCACCTAATGGAAGGCGGTTATCAGCTTTCAAAAGGGAACATTAAAACACAAACCGGAGATAAAGGAAGCTTGATAAAACGGTATATTGACAATACAGTTATCAAACTGACGGAAAGTGACCTTTTAAAGGTATCGGAAAGCTTGACCCAGCAGCAAAGAGATTTCGCGGATGAAATGGTTCGGTACTTATCGACGGATATGGCGGCGCTCGGCAACACCGTTTCGCTTAGAATGAACGGGTTGAAAAAGTTTAACGAGTCCTATTATTTCCCGATTAAATCCACGAGAAATTTCCTTTACACAACACAAAGAACGAATCAAGTGGACAACCGCATCAAGCACAAAGGCATGACAAAACGGGTGACGCCCGGCGCGAGCAACCCGATAAACATTGCGCCGTTCTCCGATGTTTGGACGGACCATTGCGTGGACATGGCGGAATACTACGCGCTGTCGCTTCCGTTGGAGGACTTTAACCGTGTATATAACTATAAAGCTGTTACTGATGGCGGAAACGAAATCACCGTCAAAGAAGCGCTGAAAAATATATACGGGAAAAAAGCCCAAGACTATATTGACAAACTGATGGAGGATATTAACGGCGGCGTTACGGTCAGAAACACAGAAGGCTTTTCAGACAATATGATTGCCAAGTTTAAAAAGTCAAAAGTGGTTTTGTCGTTTACGGTAACCTTGAAACAGGCCGCCTCTCTGCCGAGGGCGTTTGCTTTGATTGACCCAAAATATTTGCTGAAGCAAAACCGCGGGCAAAGCTTTGACGATGCCTGGAACGAACTGAAAAAATATGCGCCGGTTGCGATTATCAAAGAAATCGGCTCGTTTGACACAAACCTTAGGACCCGGACGGGGGACTGGATAAAGGAACGGGAATATGACCGTGTGTTTGTAAAAGGGCAGAGCGCTGAACAAAGCTTGCAAAACTTAGCCACAAAATCAAAGGCGTTGTTGTTGGACAGCACATACCGTGACAACGTGCTCACGGATATGCCCGGTAAGGTTGACCAAGCGGTTTGGATTATGCTGTGGAACGCTTCTAAAGCGGAAGTACAGGAAAAGAACCCGAAATTGAGCGGCGAGGAACTTTTGCAGAAAGCCGGTCAGCGGTTCACGGAAATCATACAATTTACGCAGGTTTATGATTCTGTGTTTTCAAGGCCGCAGTTTTTGCGTTCGTCGTCGCAGGTAACAAAAATGGCATCTTCGTTTATGGCGGAGCCGCTGACTTCTTTAAACATGCTGGCGGACGGAATAATCCGGCGAAAAGACGGCGCGTATCTCACAAGAGTTTTTGCAAGCTATATTGCAAGTGCATTTTTTGAAGTGGTTGTATCGTCGATTTGGTATGCGGCACGAGACGATGACGACGATAAAACCTTTTTGGAAAAGTATGCCGTCAGCGTTATAACAAACTTTTTGCAGAATCTAAATCCGCTTAATATGATTCCTTTTTTGAGCGATGTGGTTAATATTTTCAGCGGGTACGATGTAGAGCGTTCGGATATGGGCCTTGTAACGGACTTGTACGATGCAACGACAGGGCTTTGGGATGAAGATAAATCTGCCGGAGAAAAATTATTTGGCGTTCTCGGAACGGTCGGCAATTTCTTCGGGATTCCGTTGGAAAATGTTGTCCGGGACACGAAAGCCTTTGGAAACCTTATCGGAGAAATAGGAAACGACGGTGGGAGAACGACAACCGCAAGCGGTATTTGGAACGGTGTGCTGGAAGAATATGAATATGGACTTTCCGGAAAATTTATAACCCCGAAAAGCGAAGCGGAACAGTATGTTGATGCCATGCTTAAAGGAGACCGGGAAACCGCTGAAAAAATCTATCAAAACATGGAAAGCGGCGGAAAGGACGAAAGCAAAATCAACAGTGCGGTTCGGGCGGTTCTTAAAGAAAACGAGCAGATAAGAAAAGCTGCCGAGGCTCGGGCAAACGGGGACACGGAAACCTATATTCAAATTGCAAAAAGCATGATTTCTCGTGGGTTCAGCCAAGATGTTGTTGTGGGAGCAATAAACAGTGCGATGAACCAGCTTGAAAAGGAAAAAGAAGCCGAAGCGGAAAGCGAAGACGTCGGTTCTATTGAAAGCGCGGCGAATGAAGCGGAAAAGTCCGAAAAGGCGACCAGTTTTTACAGCACGCAAGATGTGATTAAGAGTTTGGAAAGCGGAAACACACAGAGCGCGCAGAAAGCTGTATTGGATATTTACAATACAAAGGTCGAAAACAAAGTTGCGGAAGGAAAAACAAAAAAGGAGGCGGACAAATCGGCGAGAAGCTCCATAAAAAGCGCACTGACCTCGGAATATAAAGCGCGTTATGTGAACGGGACAGCTTCCGAACGGTCAAAAATTCAAAAAATGCTGAAAAGCATCTATATCAACGGAAAGCCGCTATATGAGAACAAGGATTTTTCTTCGTGGCTGAAAGATTAACCGTTGCAGGGGTGACAAAAGTCGCCCCTGTTTTTTTATGATTATCTTGCAAAGTAACAAACCGTGCAAACAAGGGGGTGATGCCGTTGAATGAGTTTCTTTTTGAAACTTACACTATTGCACTTCCGATTGTCCTAACTGCTTTGACGGGATATATCGTTTGGCTTTTGAAAAAGCAGAAAAAGGACCGGGACGCAAACAGCAAAGGGACCATGCTTTTACTTCGCGTCCAGCTGATTGACTATCACGAAAAATGGACGCAGCGCGGGTACATAAGCAAGCACGGTCTCGAAAATTTTATGGAAATGTATAACGCATACCATGCCCTTGGCGGGAATGGTATGGTTACACATCTTCTCGAAGAAGTCAAAGATTTACCAATTAAAACATCAGAAAAAGGAGCAGAAAAATGAACATTCAAGAGTACATCAACCCCGAACTTCTCATTCTCATCCCGGTGCTTTACCTCATCGGGCTTGCAGTGAAAAAAAGCAACCTTGCCGACAAGTGGATTCCTTTGGTTCTTGGCGCCATCGGAGTCGTGCTGTCCGGCCTTTGGACAATCGGCACCGCAGAACTTTCCGGCGGTCGCGACATTGTGCTTGCTGTTTTCACCGCAGTTGTGCAGGGCATCCTCGTTGCTGGCGCAAGCGTTTATGTAAATCAGATTGTAGTGCAGTCTAAAAAGGAGGAATGAGCAATGGCAGGAAGAATTTGTATTGTCGTCGGGCACGGAAAATCTGAAAGCGGCGGCTATGACAGCGGCGCGGTCGGATTTGGCTATCATGAATTCAAAATCGCAAGAGAAATCGCCAAGTTTGCGCAAGCAGAATTGAAAAGCGCATACGGTGCGCAATGCGATTTGATGAATTACAACGGCGACTTGTATTTACAGGAGCGAATTAACAAGCTGAAAACGGACTACTACGATTTCATCGCAGAAATTCACCTGAACGCCGGCGGCGGTACCGGGACGGAAGTATATTATTGCCACACAGACGCCACCGGCAAGAAATACGCCGAGGCAATCGCCGAAAGCATCAGCGAACGCTTTGGAATCAGAAACCGCGGCGCTAAAGTTAGACTGAACGCAAGCGGCAAGGACTTTTTCGGAATTATCCGCGCCACAAAGCCGACAGCGGTTCTTGTTGAAACGGTTTTCATCGACACGGAGACAGACCTTGAAAAGGTGAAAACAGAAGCCGGGCAGAAAGCGTGCGGACAGGCGATCGCCGACGCCATTGCGCGCGTAAGAGGCTTGACTGCTGAAAGTACAGAAACGGCTTCCGAAGAAGTTGCACCGACGCCAGCGAAAACAATCGACGTCGAATACCAGGCGTATTGCGGAAAAAACTGGCTGCCGTGGGTTGAAAACTACAACGAGAAAAATTCCGACGGCTATGCCGGCGTGACGGGAAAAGCAATTACCGCTATCCGCGCCGGATTGTCCAAAGGCAAAATCAAATACCGTGCACACACCAAAGGCGGAAAGTGGTATGCGTGGATTTCGGATTACAACACGAAAAACACAAACGGCTATGCGGGCGTGCTCGGCAAAGAAATCGACATGCTTCAAATGACGTTGGAAGGCCTGCCCGGCTACGCCGTGGAATATCGCGTTGCAACGGTCGGCGGCGGCTTCCTGCCGTGGGTGCGCGATTACAACACCAAGAATTCGGACGGCTACGCCGGTATCACCGGGAAACCGTTTGACCGACTGCAGATTCGGATTGTGAAAATCTGAAAAAGTTAATCAAACAGCCCTGTGAGTAAACCACAACTCACAGGGCATTTTTTATTTTTTTCGATTGTCAGAATAGGGTTCGTATAAATCAATGAACCAGTCGCGTCCGACTTTTTCAGCAGTCTTAAAGCCGTTTCTCTGACACTTTTGCCGAACCGAGTGAACGGATCGGTTGTTACGCTCCGCGTAAACGCTAATAGGAACCATCTCGATGTTTCGATTGCGGACGAACATAGCTTTGACGCCGTCGCCAAAGAGAAGATGTGCAGAGTTCGAATTTTCAATCTCAAACCTTGCACCGTTATTTATACATTTTTCGGTCGCATTACCTTTAAAACCATCAAAGTCATCGGAAGCGTACTGGTCGATAATCCAAATATCACCAGCGCTATAAGGGCTAAAACCTGCGTAATCATAAGTCGTATTGCTCATATTGTTTACCTCCTGCATATCTTGCTTATATAATACACTTTTAAAAGTGCATTGTCAATACTTTTTCTTAAAATTATGACTTGCATCTGACTTGCACGTGACTTGCATTTTTCAGTATGTTTTTACGATTTTATGCCATTTTACAGGAAAAAAGAAAATTAGATAAATAAAAGAAAAGCACTGAAATCCTTTGAAAACCAAGGATTTTCAGTGCTTTTTGAATGGCAGGGGCAGAAGGACTTGAACCCTCGGCACGCGGTTTTGGAGACCGCTGCTCTACCAACTGAGCTATACCCCTATATAATAAACTGGTGGGCCATCAGGGACTCGAACCCCGGACCGTCCGGTTATGAGCCGGATGCTCTAACCAACTGAGCTAATGGCCCATAGCTTAACTGCTCCAATATTATATAGGGATTCTTATAGAAAGTCAAGGATATTTTGTGATTTTTCCGTACTTTTCACGGATTTGACAGGGAAACAGATTCTGCTATAATGTTTAAAAAGCTTGGAGGTGATTCCATGCAGATACGTGAGGATGTTGAAGAATATATGCATTCGCTTCGCAGGTGGATTTCCGACACGAAATCAATCCCCCTTGAAGAAATGAACGATTTTTTCACGGCGCGCATTGAGGGGTATGAAGCACATATGTCCCTGTGGGACGAAGCTTATACAGTTTTTGCCGATTATCTGCCGCTGCATTGTGAAAAGATTTTGGATTTAGGATGCGGAACGGGTTTAGAACTGGAAGCGATTTTCCGCCGATTGCCCCGTGTGCACGTTACCGGCATAGATATGACTGCTGAAATGCTTAAAGCATTGAAAAAGAAATATACCGTTCAACAGGTGCATTGCATTTGCGGCGATTATTTTCAAATACCGTTCGGTGAGAATAGCTTTGACGCTGTAATCTCCTTTGAATCACTTCATCATTTTACGCCGGAGAAAAAACAGGCGTTGTTTAACAAAGTGTTTTCGTCGTTGAAGTTGGGCGGGATATTTTTGGAATGCGATTATATCGCTTGTTGCCAAGAAGAAGAAACGCTGTTGCGCGACGAATGTGCTGCGCGCCGAGCTGCCGCCGGTGTTCCCGAGGATGCGTTTGTTCATTTTGATACACCATTGACTTTAGAGCACGAAACCCAGCTTTTGCAAGCCGCCGGTTTTTGTGAGATAGATGCACCTAAAACGATAAACGGTGCAACGTTTGTTAAAGCTTTGAAAAAATAACCCCTCGCCGAGTCTCGGCGGGGGCTCTTTTGTTGTTTACGCGGCTTTACAAATTTGTCGAATACGGAATATCTTCCGTAATCAGCGCCGTTGTGCCGTGCGTTTGGACTTCCTCGCGGTATTTTTTCGGCGAAAGTCCGACTTTGGCTTTGAATATTTTGGAGAACTGCAAAACATCGTCATAGCCGACCGAATAGGCAATCGCCGTTATGGAATAGGTCGTCGTCAGCAAAAGGCTTTTTGCCTTTTCCATCCGAAATTCCAAAATGTAGGTTTGCGGGGAACGGTCGGAATATTTTTGAAAAATCCGGCTCAAGGTTTGCCGCTCCACCTGTAAGCTGTTCGCGACATCGGCAACGGTGATGCGGTGGGTGTAGTTGTTGCCGATAAACACAAGCGCTTGGCGAAATCGTGATTCCGAAAGGGAAAGTGGACTGGGCTTTGCGTTGGTTTTTTCAAACTCCGACGCAATCGCACCGACAAGCCGAAAGAAATAGCTGTCCATATAAAAATGCACGTCGGCGTTTTGGTGTCGTTTTGAAAAGGCATCTTTGAAAATAGCACGGATTTTTTCAATGTCCGACAAATGAAAAATGCCGCTGCCGCTGGTCAGCCCGATTTGGTCCATGGCATCTTCGCAAAGGCTTCCCGAAAAGTTAATCCAAAAATATTGCCACGGGTTTTCGGGGTTTACCTCATAAATCGCAAGGTTCTTTTCTCTAACATAAAAGCAGTCGCCTTTTTTTACAAGCTGCCCGTTAAACGTTCCCTCGCCGTCGAGGATAAAATGCAGGGAATTGTATTGAAAAATATGCGTCCGGCTTTTCTTTTCACAGCTGCAGGCTTCACTCCCGATTTCCTGAATATAAATGCGCTCGTCGGAAAGACGCGTGTTGTAAATCATGTGCTTTTCACAAATCAAAATATCACCGCCTTGAATATACACATTATACCATATTGTTGACATTGCATGCAATGTACTTATAATAGAAATAAGAATATAATAAATAAATAATGACAAAATTTGCAATGAATTTTAGCAGTTTTATATAAATTTGTTGTAAGTGTTTTTAAAATGATCCCGCGTGATATTTGAAAGTTTTACTCAAAATGAGCGATAAAGCCATATTTTTATCTCCCGACAGGCAGCGAAATTTAATTCCGGAGGAAATGAAATGCTGAAACCCAGTTTGATTGCAAAAACCTGCGGCAAGGCGAGCGAGGAACAAATCTGTAAGTGCGGTAATATCCGCGTCACGGTGTTTACGCCTTGCATGATTCGCATAGAAGCCGACAAAAGCGGCAGGTTTAACGATTTGCCGAGCATTGCGTTTCTAAATCGCCGTCAGCCGCCGTGCACCTTTTCCACAGCGCAAAAACGAGGCGGCAGTGTTTTGGAGTTGACCACGGAAAAAATCCGTTTCTTTATTTCCGCCAACAGCGGAAAACTTCTGGCTGTCAGATTTTTGGACAGCGGGAAAACCGTCAAGAATTTCAAAAAAGGCAATCTGAAAGGCACTTGCCGCACGCTGGACCAAACCTTTGGTCCGGTTCCGCTGAAAGACGGATTATTAAGCCGAAACGGTGTAAGCGTGTTGAACGACCGCGACAGCATTTTGTTAAATGAAAACGGAGAATTCACACCGCGCACCGGGCACGGGCGCGACGATTATGTTTTTGCATACGGCAGTGCCTATCGTGACTGCATCCGTGATTTTTATAAGGTCAGCGGCGCCGTTCCGATTGTTCCGCGCTTTGCGCTCGGCGTGTGGTGGAGCCGTTACAGGCAGTATACCCAGTCGGAATACGAACAGCTGATGGAGCGGTTTGAAACTGAGGACATTCCGCTGACCGTCGCCACGGTGGATATGGACTGGCACTGGACGGATTTGAACGCGCGCTTCGGCACGCATTACCGCAGCAATCCCTGGTCGGACAATCCCATCAGCGGCGGGTGGACAGGGTATTCCTGGAACACCGACTTGTTTCCCGATTACCGTGCGTTTTTGCAATATCTGAAATCTAAAAACTTACATATCACGCTAAACCTCCACCCGGCGGACGGGGTTCGCTTTTTTGAAGATGCTTACCCCGAAATGGCTAAAGCCATGGGGATTGACCCCAAAACCAAACAGGATATTCCCTTTTCCTGTAAAGACCCGAAATTCTGGAATGCCTATTTTGATGTGCTGCACAAGCCCTATGAAAAAGAGGGCGTTGATTTTTGGTGGATTGACTGGCAGCAAGGGAAAAAGAGCGATGTCAAAGGGTTGGACCCGCTTGTGGCGCTGAATCATTATCATTATCTGGACAACGCGGAAGACGGCCGTATCCCGCTGATCCTTTCCCGCTACGGCGGCATCGGCAGTCACCGTTATCCGTTGGGCTTTTCGGGCGATACGGCAATCTCTTGGAAGGTTTTGGATTTCCAGCCTTATTTCACCGTCAACGCGGCGAACTGCGGCTATACCTGGTGGAGCCACGACATCGGCGGGCACCACTTTGGAAAACGTGATGAAAATTTATATATCCGCTGGCTGCAATTCGGTGTGTTCAGCCCGGTTTTGCGCCTGCACTCCACCTCCAACGACCTGCTCGGCAAAGAGCCCTGGCGCTACAACAGCCCGATTTTTGAAATCGCCAAACGCTTTTTGCGTCTGCGCCACCGCCTGATTCCGTATTTATATACGCTCGATTACCGCACCCACAGCGAAGGTGTTGCGCTTTGCGAGCCGATGTATTATTTATACCCGGAAGAGATAGAAGCCTACACCCACAAAAATCAGTATATGTTCGGTGAAAATTTGTTGGTTTGCCCGATTACTTCTCCCAATTGCCGGGAATTAAACCGCGGCGCTGTCGAAGCGTGGCTGCCGAAAGGGGAATGGACCGATATTTTCACCGGTCAGAAATATTCGGGCGGCAAAACGCTCACCCTGTTCCGGGACTTGGCTTCCATTCCGGTTTTGGCGCGCGCCGGCGCGATTCTCCCGATGAGCGCAGATGAGGGCAATACAGCAGAGAATCCAAAAAATCTCGAACTGCACATTTTTGCAGGCTACGGCAGCTTTACGTTGTTTGAAGACAGCGGCAAAACCGATTTTGAATCGAACCATGTCACCACTGCGTTTTCTGTCCGACAAACGGGGGATACGCTGGAATTTACAGCTGAAAAGCCGGTCGGCAACGCGGATTTGTTGCCGCCGGACAGAGCATACACGTTTATTTTCCGCGATGTCTTAACTTGTTCCGAAGTCGTGGTCACCAATGGCGAAATGACCGTTCCGTTTGCTTCACAATACCCAAAACCGCAAAGTCGCGCGCCGCTTGTCGTTCGTGTAGAAAATGCTTTGCAGTATGCAAAATTACAAATTCGGCTTTTTGGTGTAAAACTACAGCAAAATCCCTTGCCCCATGACGCTGTGGTGCATGTCCTGGAACTTTGGCAGACAACGACGGCGAAAAAGACTTCAGCCTATAAGCCGTTCCGGCGTTTGGAAACCGCCGAGGAAATTCGCGCGGAGGTAAAACGCGCTTCTAAATTGCCGAGATCTGTGGCCTTGGCACTTTTAGAAAATTTAGAGTAAGGAGGACCATATGCGACTTCCCGCTTATCCATTGATTACCGTTGACCCCTTTTTCAGCATTTGGTCGAGAAGCGAAACCCTATATGACGCGCCCACAACCCTTTGGTGCGGCATCCCGAAACGCCTGACCGGCTTTGTAACAGTCGACGACAAAAAATTTCGCTTTCTCGGCAAGGGCAAAGGCGCGGTTATTGAGCAGAAAGACCTGGTTGTCACGCCCTATGTCACGGAGTATACATTTTCCAACACCGCTGTTTCTTTGAATGTGCGATTTTGGACGCCGCTTACCTTTGCGGATTTACATATTTTGTCCACACCGTGCTCCTTTATTGATTACAAGCTTACGGTGCTTGACAGCACCCCTCATGACGTTTCCCTCACACTTTGTGTGCACGAGGAATTTTGCTATGACCGCCGCGCAAAACAGGTGGAAAAGAAACTTGTTGCGGCAGGGGACTCCACCGCCGCACGTATGGGCCGCACCGACCAAAAACCGTTAAGCAAATCCGGCGACGGCGTTTCGGCGGACTGGGGGTATTTCTATTTAGAAGGCGGTGCGCTTTCGTTCGGTGGCTCTAAAGGAACCGCGCTCACGTCCGCCTTTTCTTTCCCGAAGTTTACCGGCTCCGTTACGTTCGGCAATATTTTGGCATTTGACGACATTGATTCCATTTTATATTTTGACACGCCCCTAAAAGCCTTGTGGCACGAACGTTTTGAAACAATCGAAGCGGCGATTGCCTATTGCCGCGAAAATCACGATATGCTTCTTGTGAAAATGCAGCAGCAAGAGGACTTGCTCCTTTCCGACGCCGCTGCGTTCGGCGGCGCTTATCAAGCTATATTGACCGCCGCCGCGCGGCAGGTGCTCGCCGCACATAAGCTTGTGCGCAATAAGCAGGGCGAGCTTTTATATCTCTCGAAAGAATGTCACTCGAACGGCTGTGTAAACACCGTCGATGTGTCTTATCCTGCAATCCCGATGTTTTTGGTTTATAAACCCGAGCTTGTCAAAGCGATGCTGACCGGAATTTTCGCGTTTGCACGCTTGCCGGTTTGGCAGGCGGATTTTGCGCCGCATGACATTGGGACTTACCCCATAGCCAACGGGCAGGCTTATGCTTTAAAAGACGAACTGTTCCGGCGCGCGTCCAAGCGCAATGTTTATAAAAGCCGTGATTTTTCCATTTATCAAAAGAAAAATCAAATGCCGGTGGAAGAGTGCGGCAATATGCTGATTATGGCGTACGCCTATTATTGCAGAACCGGCGACGATATGCAGCTATTAGAGAATTTCGACTTGCTCGAAAAATGGGCGGCGTTTCTCAAAAAGACCGGCGTGGTGCTCGAAAATCAGCTTTGCACCGACGATTTTGCCGGGCACAGTGAGAAAAACGTCAATCTTGCGATAAAAGCGGTTATGGGTATTGCCTGCTTTGCAAAAATCTGCGAAGCGCTCGGTAAATCGCAAAATGATATGCAAGTTGCCAAAGATTATGCGCAAAAATTGTCCGCGCTCGCAAAAGAAAACGGCTATTTCCGCTTCAATTTAGACGGCGCTGGAAGCTGGAGCTTGAAATACAATTTGATTTGGGACATTTTGTTTGATTTCAATTTGTTTGACAAGGCCCTTTACCGCGCGGAAAGCGAGCAATACAAAGCACAGCTCAACCGTTACGGCGTGCCGCTGGATTCGCGTGCGGATTTCACCAAATCCGACTGGATGCTTTGGGCGGCGTGTTTAGACGATACCGGCGAAAACATTGAGCGGTTTTCAAAATGCATTGTCCGCTTTTTGGCGGAAACTGACGACCGCAACTGCTTTACCGATTGGTTTGAAACCAAAGAACCCAAAGAACGCGGCATGGACCACCGCAGCGTCCAGGCGGGGCTTTGGATGCCGGTTTTAAAAGCGAAGATTTCAGAAAAGGGGCGAGAGGCGTGAACGAATTAAAATTCTTTGTGATTACCGATACCCATTATTTTAAAAATTCTCTCGGCGCGCACGGTGAAGCGTATGACAGCTTCATGCGCTACGAGCAAAAATGCTTTGCCGAAACGGAAGTGATTAACAAAGCCGTCCTTTCTTATCTCGCCGAAAGCGACTTAGCGGATATTGTGCTTATTGCCGGTGACCTTTCGTTTAACGGCGAAAAAGAAAGTCATTTGGCGTTCGTCGAAGAATTGAACAAATTAAAGCAAAGCGGCAAACGGGTTTATGTAATTACCGCCGGTCACGATTTTAACGACCACCCGTTTTCGTTTGACGAGACCGGCCGCCACGAGCCGGAGGGCACAAAGCGCGAAGAGCTTTTCGATTTGTATTACGACTTCGGCTTTTCCGAAGCGATTGCCGTTGACCGCGAACATCTTTCTTATGTCGTTCAGCTGTCCGACAGTGTGCGCCTGCTCGCGTTAAACAACGACGGTGACTGTGAAGAAAATATCACTTATGATGACCGGCAAATTGCGTGGATCAAAGAACAGACCAAAAAAGCGCGGGAAGACGGGCAGATGATGATTGCGATGAATCATTATCCGCTTTTGCCCGGTCAGCCGATTTTTTCCATTATTCCGACTGCGGTCCAACAAAACGCCGAAGCGATTACCACCATGCTCGCTGACGAGGGCGTGCATTTGGTGTTTACGGGGCATATGCACAACCAAAGCATCAACGAAAAAATCACCGAAAAAGGCAATAAATTTTACGATGTCTGCACCGGCTCCACAATCGCCGACCCGGCGTTTATGCGCCTTGTGACCGTGCTTGACCGAAAAACCGTAAAAATCGAAAGTATTCCCACGCCGGATTTCGACTGGGACACCGGCGGGCGCGACTGCAAGCAATATTTAGACGATTTGTTCGACAGCATGATTTTAAATATCATCGAGGATATGCGGGAAAACCCGGAAGTGCTTTTGCAGAAATTCGGCGCCGCCGATAAAAAATCGCTTTACCCGGTTTTTAAAACGCTCGGCAAAATTCTCAACAAAATGACCGTCGGGGGCGTAGCGCGGCTGTTGTGCATACATTGCGACAAGTCCATTCGCAAAATGCTGTTTAAAAACTATGTTGTCGAATTGGTGCGCGGCGTTTTAGAGGGGAACCAAACCTTCGTTGAAGGAACGCCGAAAGGCGACGTGCTGTTGGCGGCAATTCGCCGCTTGCGTTTTGTGTTTAAAAAACTCCGCATTAAAACGCTGGAAGGCGACCTTGCGGATATGGCGGAGATTTTAAAACATTCCGCCGGCAATTACGGCATAGACGACTATAACGCAACGCTGATTTTGGAATAAAAGAGGGCAGGTGCAGGAACTTTGGTTGAAAAGCAAACTGGGGAGAAACTCGACAAACTCGTGCCGACGCGGGAATTGATTATCTTTTTAATGGGTACTTTTTTCCTGACGACTATGCAGGGAATGCTCGGTAACTACCGGCAGGCTTACCTTGTAAACGTATTGGGACTTGAGTCCAAACAGGTGGGCTTCATTAATTCTTTTTGTACGATAGCGGGCTTTATCATCAATTTCTTTTTGATGATGATTATCGACCGCCCGCCGAAAGACGGTCACAACAAATTTAAGCCGTTTGTCCGCATTTGGGCAATCCCGACGGCGGTTTTGACTGTGCTTTTGTTTTGGACGCCGAGCTTTATCCCGCGAACCGGTGTAATCATTGTAGCCTACTTGATTTGTATTCAAGTCGTATACAATATCGCCAACACCTTTGCGGGCACGCTTAATAACATAGCGGTGGTCATTTCCCCGAACAGCGGCGAACGCGACACGGCGCTTACCTGGCGCGGTATCGTCAACGCCATCGGCAATTCCGCGCCGCTGGTCGTTGTGGCGGTCGCCGGCGTGATTACCGACGACGAGGGCCTGCAATATCTCGGCTCAGCGATTGCCTGCGCCGTGGTGTGCACCTGTGTTATGCTGCTCGCGTGCAGCATGGTTAAAGAGCGCGTGACCTACAGCGTCACCCGCAAAAACCCGCTTGAAGGCTATTTGGATATTCTCTCCAACAAATATGCCTGGATTGTCCTTTTGCGCGAATTTTTGAAAAACTTCCGCGGCATAGCGAACTATATGGGAATTTTCCTCGCCGCCGCGCTGCTCGGTTCCACGAGCAAATATATCCTGTTGGGGCTTCCCACGGGTATCGGCACGTTTGTCGGCATGCTGATTGTCAAAGCGCTTTTGAATAAGTTTAATTCCAAACAGATTTACATTGCGTCCGGTGTGTATTCGGTGCTTGCCAATACGTTAGCTTTTACAATCGGCACAATCTATTTCAAAACCGGTTCGTCCGCACTTCAGATTGTGTTCGTGCTTTCCTTGTTCCTAATCGGCTTGCAGTTCGGCGCGTCCAACCTTTTGCCGGCGATGTTCCAGGCGGATATCCTCGAAGACATCGAACTGAAAACCCGCAAACGCTTGGATGCAAGTCTCGGCTTTGTTTGCGGCATCGGGTCGACCATCAGCGGTGCAATCGCAACCGGCGTGGCGCCTTTGATTTTATACGGCGACAGCTCGATTATCCAATACATTCAGCCGCAGGAGGGCGTTTACCCCGACCAAACGCTGCATACCAAAATTATGCTGTTGTTTTTCTACACGATTTTCCATGGGCTTATGATGCTGCTCGCCGGCGTTCCGTTCTTCTTCTATCGCCTGACCGGCGCGAGAAAACAGGAAATCCACGAAGCAGTGCTGAAAAACCGCGCCGCGGAGCTTAAAGCCAAAGGCGAACAAGGCCCTGAAAACAATGCCGCTTTTGTATCTCCCCCTAAAGATACAGAATAAAGGAACTTATGCTCTGACGAAGAACCCCGTCCGATTGCTTTCGGGCGGGGTTTTTCGCTGTGCGATAAATTCAAAATAGACTTTTGTAAAATATCCGTGTCAAGCTTTTAAAAACAGTTGCGATAACTTTTAAAATATGCTAAAATATTTCAGAATTTTAAAGTGAACAGGAAAGCGAAAACAGGAGGCAGGCAAATGGAGTCCGAACGGATCTTAAGAACCAGCATTTTCGGCGGCTTTAAGCGCGAAGATGTGCTGAAATATGTCGAGGAGTTAAAAAACCAAATCGCCGATTTGAACGCAGAATTACAGGAAAAAGGCGCCGCGGTTCAGACTTTAACAGAGAAAGTGGACGAGCTTTCCGCCGTGTGTGAACAGGCGAAAGAAACCGAAAAGAAATTAGATGAAACAAACGCCGCGCTGCAAAGCGCCGTGGCTGAGTCTGCAAGCGTGCAGGCGGAAAACGAAGCGCTGAAAAGACAGGTTTCGACGTTAGATGAAAAGAAAGCTTTCTTAGAAAAGAAGAGCGAAGAGGTTCGCGCCTCGGAAGCCCAGCTCGGCGCCGCATTTTTAGATGCGCGTAAATATTCCGACGAAATCGTGAACGCCGCCAACAAAAAGGCAAGCGAAACCCAAACGGAAGCTTCCGACAATATCGCGAAGCAGGCGAGCGAAGTGGCGCGCCTTTCTTCCGACGTCGACGCTTTGGCAGCGAGCTTCACAAAATCGATTGAAAGCCTCCACGCGGATATTTCCGCGCTTTCTGCGAAACTTTCCAAGGCGGCGCAGGCGCTTGCCAACCGTAAAGATGCGGAAAAATTCGTGCCCGATATTTCGATTCGCATTGCCGACGAACTCGGTGAAGAGATTGCCGGGATTACCCAAACCGACGACGGCAGCGGGCTTACTTACATCCACTACCCGCCGAATACGGAATTTAACGAAGATTTAAACATTACGCCGAATTCGGTTTATCGGTTCGACAAACCCAAAGAGGGATAAAAATTGAAAGAATTTCGGTTACATACAAGTGAAATTAAGGCGCGGGCCGGGGAACTTCACGCCGGCGATACCGTTTATTTAAGCGGTACGGTTTACACCTCCCGCGACGCGGCGCATAAACGCATTATGGCGCTTTTAGACGAGGGAAAAGAACCCCCTTACTTAATTGACGGCGCTGTCGTCTATTATGCCGGGCCTACGCCGACACCGCCGCACCTTGCAATCGGCAGCTGCGGCCCGACAACCTCCGGGCGCATGGACGTTTACGCCCCGCGCATGCTCGATTTGGGGCTTGCCGCTATGGTCGGCAAAGGGCCGAGAAGCAAAGAGGTTTGCGACGCGATTGTCCGCAACGGCGCGGTGTATTTCTGCGCTGTGGGCGGTGCGGGCGCGCTCGCCAGCAAATGCATTACCTCTTGTGAGGTGATTGCGTTTGACGACCTCGGCTGTGAGTCCGTCAAACGGCTGGAATTTGCCGATTTCCCGCTGACCGTGGCGATTGACTGCCACGGCGGCAACCTGTTTCATACCTGATTTTACGGAGCATTTATGGATTACAACGAATTTTTACTTTTGCGCAAACAAATTATCGAAAACGAATTTAAACGCATGAATGCGATGCAGAAAAAAGCGGTCTTTCAAACGGATGGGCCGCTTTTAATTCTTGCGGGCGCGGGCAGCGGCAAAACCACGGTGCTCGTCAACCGAATTGCGAACCTTCTGCGCTTCGGCGAAGCCTATACTTCCGATTACGCCGACCGCACGCCTGACGACGCGGATGTCGCGAATATGCGCGCCTATCTTGCGGGCGACCGTTCGGTTTATCCGGAAATTGCCGATGTGCTTCGCGCCAAAGCCCCGAAACCGTGGCAGATTTTGGCGATTACCTTTACTAATAAAGCGGCAAACGAGCTGAAAGAACGCCTCGGCGGCATGCTCGGCGAAGATGCGCAGGACATTTGGGCGAGCACCTTCCACGCAAGCTGTGTGCGGATTTTGCGCCGCAACGCAGACCGCATCGGCTTTACCAATCGGTTTACGATTTACGACACCGACGACAGCAAGCGCGTGATGAAAGAATGTCAGAAGCTTTTGAATATCGAAGACCGCTTCCTGCCACACAAGTCGATTTTGGCGGAAATCAGCCGCGCGAAAGATGCGCTCGTTTCGCCCGAAGAATTTAAAAAGACCGCCGGTCAGGATGTGCGTATGCAAAAAATCGCGGACTGCTATGAAAAATACCAGCGCCTTTTGCAAAACGCAGACGCGATGGATTTTGACGACATTATTTTCAACACCGTGCATCTTTTAGAAGAAAACCCCGACGTGCTGGCACACTATCAGCGGCAGTTTCGCTATATTATGGTCGACGAGTATCAGGACACCAACCACGCGCAGTATAAGCTGACCTCTTTGCTTGCCGACGGCTACCGCAACATCTGCGTGGTCGGCGACGATGACCAAAGCATTTACCGCTTCCGCGGCGCGACGATTGAAAACATTTTGAGCTTTGAAACACGTTACCCGGACGCGGTGGTCATTCGTTTGGAGCAAAATTACCGTTCCACGCAAAATATATTGGATGCCGCCAACGCCGTGATTGCCAACAACAGCCAGCGAAAAGGCAAAAATCTTTGGACGGCGAACGGCGAGGGCGCTAAAATCACATTGGAAACGGCGCAGGATGAGACCGAAGAAGCCAATTACATAGCCGGTCAGATTTTGGATTCCGTCGCGCAAGGGCACTCGTTCGGCGACCACGCGGTGCTTTACCGCATGAACGCCATGTCGGGCCCTATTGAACGCGCGCTGATCAAAAACGCAATTCCTTACCGAATTATCGGCGGCCATAAATTCTATGACCGTATGGAAATTAAAGATATGCTGGCGTATTTGTCGGTGGTCAACAACCCCGCCGACAAAGTCCGCTTACAGCGGATTATCAACGTCCCAAAACGCGGTATCGGCGACACAACCGTGACCCGCGCCAATGAAATTGCGGACCTGTTGGGCGTTTCGCTGTTTGAAGTTTTCAAAACGGCGGATGAATATGACGTGCTCAAACGCTCTGCGGAAAAACTCAAGGCTTTCACGGCGATGATTGAACGCATTGCCGACACGGCGTCGGGTGCGCCGCTCGCCGACGTGCTCAATCAGATTTTGGACGAAACCGCTTATGTCGAAAGCCTGCGCGCCGAGCCGGAAAAATTCGACGACCGCGTTCAGAACTTAAACGAACTTTCCGCGACTTTGGTGCGTTTCTCCGAAGAAAACCCCGAGGGGTCGCTAAACGATTATTTGGAAGAAGTTGCACTTCTTACCGATATTGACAATTACAACGCCGAAGCCGAAGCCGTTGTGCTGATGACGCTCCATTCCGCCAAAGGACTGGAATTCCCGATTGTTTTTATTCCCGGTATGGAAGAGGGCGTGTTCCCCGGCGTGCAAAGCATGTATATCGACGACGAAGTCGAAGAGGAACGCCGCCTTGCCTATGTCGGCATTACGCGCGCGAAAGAAAAACTGTATCTTTCCTGCGCGAAATCCCGTATGATTTACGGCTCGACGAACTATTACCGCCCGTCGCGCTTTGTGGCGGAAATCCCCGAAGAGTTGCTCGACATGCACCGTTCGGAAACGGTCGGCACGCGCTATGGATTCGGGGGAAAGAGCACTTACGGCACGGCGTCACACGCCGGTGCTTCTCACAATGTGCCGCATTCCGCAGCCGCAGCGTCTTCAAGCGTCAACCGCGGCTTTACGAAAAAACCGGCTGCTTCTTCCGGGTCAATTCCGAGCTTTAAACCGGGTGATACTGTCGAACACAAAGCGTTCGGCGTGGGCGTGGTTTCCACCGTGCGCCCGATGGGCAACGATATGCTTTTGGAAATTGCTTTCCAAAAAGTCGGCACGAAAAAACTCATGGCGCGTATGGCAAATTTGCGCTTGGTAAAATAATTCTGTTTTAGGGGAGGCGTTTTCCGTGCGAGGTTTCATTTTTCGGATTAGTGGTGCGGTTTTGTGCCTAACGGTGCTTTTGTGCGCCTGTCAAAAGGGCGGCGACGAAGTAACGACTACTTCTACTGTGCCTATAACCACCACGGCCGTAGCCACAACGCAAGCGCCGACAACAACGACAACGGCGCCTGTCACAACAACCGCAACCAAAGCGTCGACAACCGCAGCACCTAAAAAGAAAAATAATTCCAAAACCACAACCACTACGAAAGCAGCGTCCAAAAAGCCTGCCGCCCAAACGCCTGCGCAAAATCAAACGGTTTCAGGCGCGCAAACCGGCTTTGAATCCGATATGTTAAAACAGGTCAACGCGCAGCGCGCCAAAAACGGGCAGTCCGCGTTGACGTTAAATCAATCCCTGTGCGCTTCGGCGCGTGTGCGCGCATCTGAAATTGCTAAAGACGGTTGTTTTTCCCACACCCGCCCGGACGACAGCGGCTGTTTCACGGCAATCAGCGGCGTTTCTTACAGGACCGCCGGTGAGAATATCGCCATGGGCACCTGGGGCTATTTCGGTGTGGATAAGATTATGGACGGCTGGATGAACTCAGAGGGACACCGCGCCAATATTTTAAACGGTGATTTTTCTGAGGTTGGTTTCGGCTGTGTGGTCGTCAACGGCAACGGTTACTGGGTGCAAATGTTTATCGGCTGATAGAATATATAAAAAGAAAGGCCTCCGTTTTCGGAGGCCTTTTTTATTGCTTTTAGAAAAGCTTTATGAATTTTTTAAAGAATCATACACGCGAATGTTGACCGCGCCCGAATCGCAGTTGTGGCGGTAGATGCTCAAAACAAGCCCAATGCCGAGATACACCGCAAGGTTGGAAGAACCGCCGGCGGAGAAGAAGGGGAGCGTAATGCCGATAACCGGCAAAAGCATTAAGCACATCCCGACGTTAATCACCACTTGTCCAATTATCATCGCCGCCATACCGTCGCAAATTAAGTTCGTAGAACGCTCCCGCGATTTTTTGCCGATTAAAATAATCCGAACGCAAATAAAGCAAAGCAGCGCCAGCGCAGCGATACACCCGACAAAGCCGAGTTCTTCGCCGATAACCGTGAAAATCATATCGTTCATGCTTTCCGGCACAGCGCCCGCCTGCGTGTAAGCGCCCTGAAACAGCCCCTGCCCGGTGATGCCGCCGGCGCCTATGGCGGTCATGCCGCGTTCCTGCTGGTAAATAATGCTCGGGTAAAGTTCCGGGTAAATGAGCGCCAAAAAGCGGTCTTTCTGAATCGAGGAAAACACATACGTCCAAACGAGCGGTGCGGCGGCGGCAACCAAGGCGATGCCGCCGAGGAAGTAGCCCCAGTGTAACCCCGCGACAAACAGCATAACCGCGGTTATCACAAGGAACACGAGCGCCGAACCCATGTCGCCGGTTTTCAAAACTAAAAAGGTCGGAATCATCGCGTGCACGGCAAGCTGTAAAATGCTCAATGGCTTGTTAAGCTTGTCCTTTAACCGTTCCAAATGCACGCTGAATGTGATAATAAACCCGATTTTGACAAATTCCGAGGGCTGAATGCTGAAAATTTTAAAGTCAAGCCATGTGTGCACGTCCGGGCGTTCGCTCGGACCCGTGCCGAACCAAAACAGCAAAACCATGGCGAAAATACACGCCGCGCCGATCCAAATCCAAAACCTTGTAAATACCTCATAGTTAAAATAGGAAATCACAAGGCTTAACGCAATGCCGACCACAACGGCAATGAGCATAATTAAAAAATCACGCGGGAAAATTTGGCCCTCTTTTAGGTTGTGGCGCGTGGCGCTGTAAACCATCAAAAGACCGAAAACCGACGTGACGATGCAGGTTATCAATAAAAGCAAGTCCGTCTCTTTTAAAAAGAGCTGAACCGAACGAAGTCTTTTTTTCATTTTGCTACCTCACAAAGTTCTGTTTGTATTATAGTATGGTTACACCCCAAATTCAAGCAAAAAGTATTTACGAACCGTGAAAACCGTGTTACAATGACAAGCGGTGATAAGATGCAGACTTTTGTAACCAAAGACTATGCGCAAACCGTCGCGCTCGGCGAAAAAATCGGGCGCACCTTAAAAGGCGGGGAAGTGCTCGCGTTTTTCGGCGGCATGGGTATGGGCAAAACCGCTTTTGTGACCGGCGTCGCAAAAGGCATGGGGCTGGCGTGTGAAGTTTCAAGCCCCACGTTTGCCATTGTCAACGTATACGGCAAAAACGCGGAACTTTGCCATTTTGATATGTACCGCGTGGAAACCTGGGCGGACTTAGATTCCACCGGATTTTTCGAATATATGGACGCGGGCAGCGTGCTTTGCGTGGAGTGGAGCGAAAACATCGAAAACGCCCTGCCGCAAGACGCCATTCGCATTACGATTAAGCTTGGAAACACCGAAAACGAACGGATAATTACGGTAGACGGCTGGGAGGAAAAGGCATGACGATTTTTGCACTGGATTGCGCCGGCGCGACCGCTTCGGCGGCGCTGCTTTGCGACGGCGTTTTGCTCGGTGAAAGCTTTACCCATGTGCCGCTCACCCACAGCCAAACGCTTTTGCCGATGGCGCAAGAGCTGTTTTCAAATTGTCGTGTGCAGCCGAACGAAGTCGATGTTTTTGCCGTGACCAACGGGCCCGGATCGTTTACCGGCGTGCGTATAGGCGTTGCGGCAATTAAAGGCATGGCAGACGCCGCCGAAAAGCCCTGTTTTGCCGTTTCCGCGCTGGAAGCCGCGGCCTACGCAAACCGCCATTTTGACGGCGTGGTCTGTGCGGTCATGGACGCGCGGCGTGACCAGGTTTATACTGCTTGTTTTCAAAACGGCGAACGCTTAACCGAAGATAAAGCAATGTCCCTTGCGGACCTTTCGGAAGAACTGCGCGCGTTTTCGTCTGCGGTGCTTTTGGCGGGCGACGGGACGAAAAAGGCGTTTGAATTTCTCTCGGGCGCGTTTAAAACACCGTGTTATGAAGCCGACGTGCCTTTGCGGTTTGTGCGCGCTTCAAGCGTGGCTTTTCTTGCGGCGCAAAAACTCGAAGCGGGGGAAAGCCCAGTGCCGGCGGTAAAATTGCTGCCGCTGTATCTGCGCTTGCCGCAGGCGGAGCGGGAATTAAACAACAAACAAAAAGATTTGCAAAAAAAGGAGCATACAAAATGATTTATTTAGGTGCCGACCACGGCGGGTTTGAACTCAAAGAGGCAATTAAACAGCATTTGCTCGAACAGGGCTATGAAGTCGAGGACTGCGGTACACATTCCGCGGAGTCAGTCGATTACGCGCCGATTGCGCAAGCGACTTGCGAAAAACTCCTTGCCGACAAAGGGAGCCTCGGGATTCTCTGCTGCGGCACCGGCATCGGGATTTCTATGGCGGCAAACAAAGTCCACGGCATTCGCGCCGCCTGCTGTTCCGATTATTTCAGCGCAAAATATACGCGCCTTCATAATGACGCCAACGTCCTTTGCATGGGCGGCCGTGTCGTCGGCGCTGGGCTTGCCTGTGAGCTGGTCGACGTATTCCTCAATACTGAATTTGAGGGCGGGCGTCATCAGCGCCGCGTCGACCAAATTACCGCAATTGAGCAAAGCCAAGGTTAAATCGCCGGCACTTTGAATTTCGGCGACAAAATTCTTGTAATTTCTCTTCGTTTGTTATATAATATTTAGGAAAAAATTTAATGCTTATTTGGAGGCGCTTTATGGGAAAGGTTACAATCACCAATCATCCGCTGATTCAGCATAAGCTGACTCTTCTTCGCGACAAGAACACCGGCTCAAAAGAGTTCCGCGCTCTGGTGCAGGAAATCGCTATGCTGATGTGCTATGAAGCAACCCGCGACCTGCCGCTTAAAGAAGTCGAGATTGAAACCCCGATTTCCATGGCAAAAACCAAAGTCATTTCCGGCAAAAAGCTTGCTTTTGTGCCGATTCTCCGTGCCGGCACCGGTATGCTCGGCGGCGTGCTTGAGTTGGTTCCGTCTGCAAAGGTCGGCCATATCGGTATGTATCGTGACCCCGATACCGTAAAGCCCGTTCCGTATTACTGCAAACTGCCGTCGGATATTTCACAGCGTGAAGTTATTGTGCTTGACCCGATGCTTGCAACCGGCGGTTCTGCGATTGACGCGATTACCCAAATTAAGACGTATAACCCGAAGTCCATCAAATTTATGGGTATAATCGCCGCGCCGGAAGGGTTGGAAGCGCTGACCTCCGCACATCCCGACGTCGATATTTTCTGCGCCGCGCTGGACGAAAAGCTCGATGAACACAGCTACATTGTTCCGGGTCTCGGCGATGCCGGCGACCGTATTTTCGGCACAAAATAAAAGAGAAACATACAAATTAAAGGACGGCTTATTTGCCGTCCTTTTTTGTGGGAGACTTTAAAATGGCAAAATCCGAAAGCACCAAAGGGTCTAATCTTGTTTGGCATCCGTTCGGCCCGCTATATGACGAGCAAAGCCGGGTGTTAATCCTCGGCAGCTTTCCGTCGGTGAAATCCCGCGAACAGCAGTTTTTCTACGGACACCCGAAAAACCGTTTTTGGCCGTTGCTCGCCGCGCTCACAGGTTCTGAAATCCCGCAAACGATCGAAGAAAAGAAACAGTTGGCGCTTAAAAACGGAATTGCGCTTTGGGACGTGATTGCCTCGTGTGAAATTGTCGGTTCTTCCGACAGCAGCATCCGCAACGCAAAACCGAACGATATTACGCCGATTTTGGAAAACAGCAATGTCCGAAAAATTTTTACCAACGGCAAAACGGCGGATACGCTTTATATGCGTTATATTTTCCCTGTGACGAAAATACAGTCCGTCTGTCTGCCCTCCACAAGTCCGGCAAACGCCGCGTGGAATATGGAACGCTTGCTTTCCGCGTGGCAAATAATTTTGAAACCTTAATAACCCAAAACAAAACGCCCTGCAAATGCAGAGCGTTTCCTTTTTATGCGGTAGTCGTTTCCACCTGTTCTTGCAAAGTTTTTTCAATCGCGTCGGCAATTTCTTTTGCGTAATCGTTTAAATGCTCGTCAAATAAGGCGTTGTCGGTGTTGCTCGTGATAAACCCGAGCTCCACAAGACAGCTTGGCATTTTCGTGTGCGCGTTGACGTAATAGTTGCCGTCGGGGTTGTGAACATAGCCGCTTTTTACGCCGCGCGCTTTGGAAATTCCGGCTTCGCTCAAGCCGTTCAAAATGTTTTCTGCAAGCGCCCAGTCGACCTTTTCGGGCGTATTTTCTACCCAGACTTCCACACCGTTGCCGCTTTCAGCGCTGTTGCGGTGCAAAGCCACAAACAACGTGCATTTCTTTTTGTTTGCCAGCGCACAGCGTTCTTCCAAGCTTAAAAAGGTGTCGTCGTCACGCGTCATGTAAACGCGAATACCTTTGGCTTCTAAGTTATCCCGTACCAAAAGCGCGATGCGCAAATTGTCGTCTTTTTCCTGCCGGTCGCCGCTTACAGCCCCCGGGTCGTGGTCGCCGTGCCCCGGGTCCAGGCAAACGGAAATTTCAGGCGCGCTGTCATGTATGTAAACAGCTAAAATTGTGCCGCCCACAAGAACGACAGCAATCAGTACTAAAAATAAAGTACGAACAAGCCGGATGTTTTGCCTTTTCGGACGGCCGATTTTTCTCCTTCTCAATATAATCACCACTAAAAACTATACTCTTTTTCTGAAGAATCGCAAGTAACGAAGGCGAACTTTAAGAATTCTTTAAGATTTTCACGGAACATTGCAGTTTATGTCCAAAACCTTGGACTTATGAAAAAAGCCTCGGTTGTAAACCGTGCGGCGGTATGTTAAAATACTTGTAATTACGGAAAGGCGGGGAAAATATGCTTCGTTTTGTTTTCGGCCGAAACGGCAGCGGCAAAACCGAATATGTGCGAAAACTCTTGTCCGAAATACTGCTTGCGGGGGAAAAGGGGCTTATTTTAATCGTGCCTGAGCAGTTTTCGTTTGAGACTGAACGCGCCATGCTCGAAAAAGTCGGGCCGAAAAATATGCTAAACCTTGAAATCTTGAGTTTTTCACGGCTTGCCGAAACCGTTTTGTCTCAATTTGCGCCCGGTGACAAACCGAAAATTGACGACGGCACGCGCGCAGTCTTAATGAGCCTTGCTTTGGAAGCGTTGGGCGAAAACGCAGAAATCTATAAAAAATTTATAAACCGTCCCGCCCTTTTGCAAAGCCTTGTGACCTTTTCCACCGAATTAAAACAGTGCGCCGTTTCCGCCGACCAACTTGAAAAGGCGGGGGAGACGCTCCCCGAGGGGACGCTCAAGCATAAACTTTCCGAACTTTCTAAAATTACCGACCTTTACAACGCGCTTGTCCATGACCGCTTTTCCGATGATACCGATTTGCTGACGCGATTAGCCGAAATTATTCCGGAAATCGATTATTTTGACGGTAAAACCGTTGTGCTCGATACCTTCTGCGGCTTTACAAAACAGGAGCGAAACGTCATAGCGGCAATGCTGCGCCGCTGCAAAGACGTTTACATTACGCTGTGTATGGACGCTGTAAAAGCGGAAGATACGCTGCTGTTTGACAATATCCGCGACGAGGCGGAAAAATTAAAACGCGTTTGCGCCGAAAATTCTGTACCGGTCGCAAAATCGGTGGTGTGCTTAGCGGCAGAAGACACGAAAACCCCGGAACTGCGCGCGCTCGAAGCAAATGTGTTCCGCTCGAAAAAAGAAAAGTATTCGGAAATTCCCGCCGGACTGCAAATCTTTTCCGCTGCCAACCGAACAGATGAAAGCGATTTTGTCGCGCGCGAAATTCGAAAGCTTTTACGCGAACAAAATTACCGCGCCGGGGAAATCGCTGTTATTGCACGCAAAAAAGATACCTATGACCACGAACTCAACGCCGCGTTTCAGAAATTCGGTCTGCCGTTTTTTGAAGACAAACGCCAGCCGGTCAATATGCAGCCGTTGATGCAAATGATTTCCGGCCTTTTGGATATGGCTGCCGACGGCATCACAACGGAAGTGCTGTTGCGCTATTTGAAAACCGGGCTTGCGGGCCTTGCTGCCGACGAAACCGCCGACCTTGAAAATTATGCGATTATGTGGAATATCGACCGCGCAAAATGGCGGTCGGATTTCACCGGAAACCCCGCCGGGCTCGGCCAGGCAATGCAGGAACGCGAAGAGAAAAAGCTCGTGAAATTAAACGAACTGCGCCGCCGCGCGGTCGGTCCCGTGCTCGCGTTTCGAAAAGAATTTGAAACCGCGTCGGGGCTAGACAAGTCCCGCATGCTTTATGATTTTTTGCAAGCGGTGCACGCCGGCGAAAGCCTTAAGACTTTGGCACAGCAGTTAGCATCAAACGGTCAGACTGCCGTCGCCGAACAACAGAACACCGTTTGGGAAATGCTGATGGATATGCTCAACAAACTGGCGCTCGCCGTCGGCGAATCGGTCGTGCCCGCGAAGCGTTACCGCGAACTGTTTTCCGTTTTGCTCGGCTGTGTCGATTTGGGGCAAATCCCGCAGGGCTTGGATGTAATTACCGTCGGCGCCGCCGACCGCATTCGAATTGCGCCGCCGCGCGCCGTGTTCTTGGTCGGTGCGAACAGCGGCAGTTTCCCGCAAACGCCGCCGACCGACGGCATTTTGAGCGATATCGAGCGCAAAACCTTGGAATCTTTAGGTGTTCAGCTGACCGAAACTGCCGAGGTCAAAGCGGTGGACGAATATTTTTATGCCTATTACGCAATGACGCTCCCGCGCGAACGACTGACGGTTTCTTATGCGTTGGCGGATTACCGCGGCAACGGGCTTTCGCCTTCTGAAATCGTTTCGGAATTACAAGATATTTTCCCGCAGATTGCCGTGACCGATGCTTACACCTTGCCGCCCGAGAACCGCGTGGAAAGTGCGGCGGAAGCGTTTGAGACCATGGCGTCACAATTTAAAGAGAACACGCCGCTTTCGGCTTCTCTGATAGCCTATTTCCGCGCGCGGGAAGATTACAAGGCGCGGGAAGCGGCGGTGGAAAAAGCGATTTTGCACCTGCAAACAGCGTTTCAGGACCCCGCGCTTGCCGAAAACCTGTTTAAAAAAGATATCCTGATTTCCGCCTCTAAAGCGGAAGTGTTTTACAAGTGCCCGTTTTCCTATTTCTGCAAATTCGGCTTAAAGCTGAACCCGTTAAAGAAAGCGGAGCTGGATTTTGCGCAAAGCGGCACGTTTATTCACCATTGCCTTGAAAAAATCCTGTCGGAAAACGACCGCGACACCTTGCGGGAGATGCCCGACGACACCTTGCGCGAAAAAATCCAAACGGTTTTAGAAAACTATATTGCGGAAAAACTCGGCGGAAGCGCCGACAAAGAACCGCGGTTTTTATTCCTGCTTCATAACCTTTGTGACACGGTGTTTGACGTAATTAAACGCTTGATCGCCGAATTTTCCGTGAGCGCCTTCATTCCGACCGATTTTGAGCTTTCTATCGGGCCGGACGGCGACATTCAGCCTTACCGTTTGCCGCTTTCAGACGGCGGCTCTATTCGGATTATCGGCTCGGTTGACCGCGTGGACGTGATGGAAAAAGACGGCAAAAGCTATCTGCGCGTGATTGACTATAAATCAGGCGGCAAAAAATTTGATATGTCCCAAGTGCTGTCGGGTCTTAATATGCAAATGCTCATTTACCTGTTTGCCATTTGTGAAAACGGGAAAGAACGGTACGGCGATATTATACCGGCGGGTGTTTTGTATTTCCAGGCAAAGTCGGTGGAAGATAAGCTTTCAAGGAATGCCGACGACCAGAAGATTTTGGAGGCGCGCTTGGGAAACAGCCGCATGGACGGTGTTGTTTTGGATAATACCGACGTTGTTCTCGGCATGGATTCTTCCGTTTCCAATCACTTTATCCCGGTTAGCGCCGACAAGGGCGGCTTCAAAGGTAATTTGTTGAGCCAAAAGGTGTTTGACACCCTGAAAGAGCATATGGACAAAAACTTACGGGAAATGGCCGAGCGCCTGCATCGGGGCGAAATTCCCGTTTTGCCGGCATATATCAAAACCGAAAATGCGGCTTGTAAATATTGCGACTTTAAAGCCGTCTGCGGTTATGAAGAAGGCGATATCGTTCGGGAACTTCCGAACTACGGCACGTTTGCCGCCGTGAAAAAAATGCTGGAAGCAGAAGGGGAGGAAGCAGAATGAGTGAACGCACATGGACAGACGAGCAAAAACATGCCATTTATGCGCGCGGGGGCTCTGTGTTGGTTTCCGCTGCGGCGGGCTCCGGCAAAACCGCTGTGTTGGTCGAACGCGTGATTCAAATGGTTTGCGACACTGCAAAGCCCCACCCGATTGACAGCTTTTTAATTGTGACGTTTACCAAAGCCGCCGCTGCTGAAATGCGCGAACGCATCGGCAAGGCGCTTTCCCAAAAGCTCGAACAAGACCCGACAAACGCCTACCTTCGCCGTCAGCAAATGCTGCTGCCTGCGGCGGAAATCTGCACAATTGACAGCTTTTGCTCGACCGTTGTCAAGCGCTATTTTCACGAACTCGGCATTGCGCCGGATTTCCGAATGTTAGATGACAGCGAACGCGCCGCGCTGGAAGATGAGGTCGTCACAAATTGTATCAACACGCTTTGCGAAGAAAAGAGTGCTGCGTTTTATGATCTTTCCAATCTTTTTTCGCTCGGGAGCTCCGACGCAACGCTGAAAGATGCGATTTTAACCCTTTTCAGAAATGCACAGGTTTACCCGTCGCCGGAACGCTGGCTTCGGGAAATTCCCGCCGACTATTCTCCGGCGCTCTCCATACAGGAATCGATTTGGTATCCGCTCATTTTGCAAAATATCCGAGAACGCATTGAAGAGGGGAAACGCGCCGCGCAGCAAGCGCTCGACTTGATGTGTGACGACGCCCCGCTTGCCGAAGCCTATGCGCCGGCGATTGAAAAAGATTTGCAAATACTCAGCGCATTGGAGGCACTCGCTTCTTCAAACCGTTGGGACGCTTTACTGGAATACGCACAGGATTATAAAAATAAGAAAGAAGACTTTAAACGTGTTCCAAAGGCTTATAAAGACAGCGCCATTCAGGCCAATGTCAAAGCGCTTCGGGAAAGAGCCAAAAAAAGTATAGAGTCTATTCCCGGACTTATGCCGTGCTCTGAACAGGAATTTCAAGAAGATATGGCGTTCCTTCAGCCGGTGGTGCAGCTTTTAGTTGATACCGTGTGTGCGTTTTCCGAAGCGCTGTTTGCGGAAAAACTCGCGCAAAATGCATACGAATTTAACGACATTTCCCATATGACCTTAAATTTGGTCGTAACGCAAAACCCGGACGGCACCTACCATAAAACACCGGTCGCCGACGCACTGCGGGAAAAATATGATTATATCTTTTTAGACGAATATCAGGACACCAACGAAATGCAGGATTTGCTGTTTTCGGCGATTTCCCGCGACGAGCAAAATTTGTTTATGGTCGGCGATATCAAGCAAAGTATTTACGGCTTCCGCCTTGCCATGCCGGAGCTGTTTCTGAAGCGCCGCGCTTCCTATGCCGATTTTGACGGCAAAACTTTTCCGGCACGCATTACGTTAGACCGCAACTTCCGTTCGCGCAAAACCGTTGCGAAGGGCATCAATTTTATGTTTGACCGATTGATGACGCCGGAAATCGGCGGCGTGGATTATCGTGCGACCGAGCGGTTAAACCCCGAGGCGGATTTTATCGAGCAAGAAGACCCGCCTTTGGAACTGCACCTTCTGTCTTCGAATTCCCCGACGGAAACCGGTGAACTGCCGGAAGCGGAATATGTGGCGGGGCTTATCGAGAGGCTTATAACATCCGGCATGCTTGTGCGCGGCAAAGACGGGGAAAAACGCCCGGTGCGGTACGGGGACATTTGTATTTTGATGCGTGCACTCGGCAATGCGCCGAAATACCGCGATGCGCTGGAAAACGCCGGTATACCCGCGTTTTATCAGAAAAAAGGCGGCTTTTTCTCAATGCAGGAAATCCGCGTTATCTTTTCACTTTTAAAAACGATTAACAACCCGTTGCAGGATGTGCCCCTTGCTGCGTGTTTGATGTCGCCGATTTGGGGCTTTACGCCGGATGAACTTGCAGAAATCAAATTGTCCTCCCAAGAAGAAACGCTGTTTCAAAAAATGCAGACGTCTAAATCCGAAAAATGCAAAAACTTTTTGGCGGAATATAACGCCCTGCGCGCGCTTTCGGTTACGCTTTCGCCGGCGGCGCTGCTGCGGACGATTTACGAGCGCACCGGTTTTATGGCCATTGCCGGCGCCATGAACGGCGGCGACAACCGAAAGCTCAATTTGCTTTTGCTTTTGGAATATGCCCAAACTTATACCGACAACGGCAAAACCGGGCTTTCCGGCTTTTTGCGTTATCTTGAAAAACTGGAAGCGAACGAAGCGAAATTGGAAGCGGCAACCGGCGTTTCGGAATATGCCGACGTCGTGCGGATTATGACCATTCACAAAAGCAAAGGTTTGGAATTCCCGGTTGTCATTCTCGCAAACTGCGGCAAACTGTTTAACCAAACCGACCAGCGTCAAAAATTGCTGATTCACCCGGCGTTTAAATTGGGACTTCGCATTTACGATTCGGTGCGGCGGCGCATTTATACTTCTCTGCCTTACGTCGCGACGCAGCTTGCCAAAGATATCGATGCGAAAGCGGAGGAATTGCGGGTTTTATATGTCGCTTTAACGCGCGCTAAAGAAAAATTGCTTTTGGTCGGGTCGGGGTCTCATAATCACCGCCTGCCGAAAATCGTTGACCGCGCGGCAACCGTCGCAGGCGACAAAACTTTGCCCGCGGCATTTGTGCGCGGTGTGAACAGCTATTTGGATTGGATTATCGCAACGCTTGTGCAACACCCGGAGGCGGAAACGCTTCGTGCACTTTCGGAATTTCCTTTCATTCCGAAAACTACCGCCGATTTTCATTTGCAGGTGTTCTGTGATGAAGCCATTACCGCGAAAACGAAAGAAACGGAAACCGCCGAACCTGCGTCACCGACCGACGAATGGCTTTCTTATATCGCTTCTCGTGTGGAATACACTTACCCGGGTCTGCCGCTTTCGGCGTGCCCTGCAAAAATTTCCGCTTCCGCGCTTAACGAAAGTGACACCGGCTTTACTTTCTTCGCGACGGCGAAACCCGCGTTTTTAGGCAAGGGCGGCATGACCCCCGCCATGCGCGGTACGGCAACGCACCGTTTTGCGGAAGTTTGCGATTTTGCGGCTGCAAAAGTCGATTTAGAACAGGAAATCGAACGCCTGAAAACCCGCGGCTTTTTGTCCGAAGAAGCGTGCGAAATGCTTGACCGCGAAGCGTTGCAGGCCTTTTTCCAATCCTCGCTGTTCGAGCGTATGCAAAACGCCGACGCGCTTTACCGCGAGCAAAAATTTACCGTCTTTTTTCCGGCAGGGGAAGTGCAAAGCGATTTGCCGAAGGATTTTTCGTCGGAACGTGTTTTGGTGCAGGGCGTCATCGACTGCATATTCCTTGAAAACGGCAAACTGGTGCTGGTCGATTACAAAACCGACCGAACGAAAGATGAAGACGCGCTCAAAGAACGCTATAAAAAGCAGCTCGCCGTTTATAAACGCGCCGCCGAGGAAATGTTCGGTCTGCCCGTAGAAGCTGCGATTTTATATGCGTTTTCGATGAAAAAAGAAGTACGCGTAAATATTTGACGGGGATTTCAAAAAAAGACTTGCATTTTATAAAATGCTGTGGTAAAATTCTATCTGCTGTTATAGTAATGTTTACTTTAATTGGAACCGAAAGAGGTGACTGAAATGAAGCAGGGAATTCATCCCGAATACAAAACCACAACCGTGAAATGCGCATGCGGCGCTGAGTATGAAACCCGTTCCACCAAAGAAAATCTTCGTGTGGATATTTGCTCAAACTGCCACCCGTTCTTCACCGGCAAACAGAAACTGGTGGACACCGGCGGGCGCGTAGACAGATTCAACAAGAGATTCAATCTGAACAAATAACGCATTCGATAAAAGCGGTGCAGCTGCACCGCTTTTTTCATTTTTCGGGAGAGTGGTGGCTATGCTTTCACCCTATAAAACCGTGCACGGCGCGGGGAGCGATTCGTTTATTGAAAAGCGTTCTAAGTTTATCGGCTATGCAAAACCCGTCAAAACCGCCGAAGAAGCAACGGATTTTATTGAAGAAATCCGCAAAAAACACTGGGACGCAAAACACAACGTCTTTGCTTATATTTTGCATGACGGCGGCGTAAAGCGTTACAGCGACGACGGCGAACCGCAGGGCACGGCGGGCGTGCCGGTTCTCGACGTGCTCGAAAAAGAACAGCTTTATGATGTCGCCGTGGTTGTGACCCGTTATTTCGGCGGGGTGCTTTTGGGAACCGGCGGGCTTGTGCGCGCTTATTCCCACGCGGCGAAACTGGCGGTCACGGCGGGCGGGATTGTCACCATGGGCCCTTGCAGCATTTTAAACATAGAAACCGACTATGCATTTTACCAAAGGCTTTTGACGATTTTGCCCGAATTCGGCGCAACCGTGCAAAATTCGGATTTTTCCGACAAAGTCACGCTGACGCTGTCCGTTGCTTCCGAAAAAGAAGCCTTAATTTGTGACAAAATCTTTGACAGCTCCGACGGGCGCGTGAAAGCGCAAAAAATCGGTGAAAATTTTGCCGAAATTTAAAGGGAATCCGAAAATTTGTGCGTATATTTAAATAAGACGGAAAGAAAAGGCGGTGGAAAAATGGATGCTTCCGTTCGCAAGCGTACCGAAGAAATTGAACAAATGGCGCTGTCTCCTCGTGCGTGCCTTGCGCAAAACAGCCGCGGAAGACAGACGCCGGAAGACGAGTGCCCGATTCGCACCGTGTTTCAGCGCGACCGCGACCGGATTTTACACTGCAACGCGTTTCGCCGCCTGAAACATAAAACCCAGGTGTTTTTGTCGCCCGAGGGTGACCACTACCGCACCCGCCTTACCCATACGCTTGAAGTGTCGCAGATTGCGCGCACAATAGCACGCGCCCTGCGGCTGAACGAAGACCTCACCGAAGCGATTGCGCTCGGGCACGACCTCGGGCACACACCGTTCGGTCACGCCGGGGAACGCGCGCTTAATGAAGTGTTTGACGGCGGCTTCCGCCATTATGAGCAAAGTTTGCGCGTGGTTGATAAGCTCGAAAAGAACGGCAAGGGGCTTAATTTGACCTATGAAGTGCGCGACGGGATTCGCTGCCACACAACAGGCAAAGAGGCGGACACCTTAGAAGGGCGAATCGTCAAAATTGCCGATAAAATTGCTTACTTAAACCACGATATTGACGACGCTGTGCGCGCCAATGTCATGCAGGAAGAGGATATTCCGCTCGATGTCCGCGCGACGCTCGGAACGTCCAAATCGGCGCGTATCAACACACTGGTTACTTCCGTAATTGAAAACAGTGAAGACGATATTGCGCTTTCGCTGCCCGTAAGCCAGGCGTTCGCGGAATTAAACCGCTTTATGTTTAAACACGTTTACACAAACCCGGTCTGCAAAGGAGAGGAGAAAAAAGCCGAAGCGCTGATAAAAAGCCTTTACGCTTATTTTGTCGAGAATCCCGATAAGCTTCCCTCTAGCTTTTGGCAGACCAGTATCGAAGAGGGCGCGGCGCGGGCTTCCTGTGACTATGTCGCAAGCATGTCCGACAGCTATGTGTTAAGCGTCTACCACCGCATTTTTATTCCGAAAGCCTGGCTCGAAAAAGGCTTTTGATTTCTGAAAAGTAACTGCAAAAGAGGTGATTTAGGTGGCGATTGACGAATCGTATTTGCTGGAACTGCGTTCGCGGGCAGACATTGAGTCGATTGTTTCCGCCTATGTCTCTTTAAAACGCAAGGGCAAAATCTTAACCGGTCTTTGCCCGTTCCACAACGAAAAAACGCCGTCCTTTACCGTTTACCCCGAAACGCAGTCTTATTATTGCTTCGGCTGCGGCAACGGCGGCGATGTGATTACCTTTATTAAAAACATTGAAAACCTTGACTATGTCGAAGCGGTGCGCTTTCTTTCCGAAAAAGTCGGGCTTTCCATGCCGCAGGACAACCACTACGACGCGGGGCTTCATGAAAAGCGCCGGCGAATGTTTGAAGCGAACCGGCTTGCCGCCCGGTTCTTTCACAAAATGCTGTATTCCCCGGTGGGGCAGGCGGGGCTTGCCTACCTTCATGACCGCGGACTTTCCGATTCGATTATCACCAAATTCGGACTCGGTTTTGCGCCCGACAGTTGGGACGCATTGCGAACGGCTTTGCACGCCGCCGGCTTTACCGACCGGGAACTGTATGAAGCAAACCTGTTGCGGTTGAGCACGAAAAACGACCGTAAACATTATTACGACGCGTTCGTTAACCGTGTGATGTTCCCGATTATAGACTTGCGCGGCAATGTCTTGGCGTTCAGCGGCCGCGCGATTACTTCGGATGTGCGTACGAAATATGTCAATACAAGCGATACGCTGATTTATAAAAAAGGCGAAAACATTTTCGCTTTAAACTTCGCCAAAAAATCCGGAAAAGATTCTCTGATTCTTTGCGAAGGCAATATGGACGTTGTCTCGCTGCATCAAGCGGGCTTTGACAACGCCGTCGCGGGTCTCGGCACCGCGCTGACGGAACAACAGGCGTCTTTGCTTTCGCGGTATGCGTCGGAAATTTTGCTTTGCTACGACAACGACGAAGCGGGTCAAAAAGCGGCGCGCAAGGCGCTCGCGCTGTTTTCCAAAACTACCGTCCACGTGAAAGTTATCAATATGGAGGGCGGCAAAGACCCGGACGAAATTATCAAAAAATATGGGCCGGAGCGTTTCAAAGCCCTGATGAACGGCGCGGCGAATGACATTGAATATAAGCTCTTAAAAGCGCGTGAGGGGTTCAACTTAAACACTTCTGACGGCAAGGTTAAATTTTTGGAAGCCGCGTGCGCTGTTTTGGCGCAGGTGAAAAGTCCCGTGGAACTGGACGTTTACGCCGGCAGGCTTTCGGAAGAACTCGGCGTCGACAAACAGGCGATTTTGCTGCAGGCAAAGCGTGTGCACAAAAACAACGCTTACCGCAATAAAAAAGAAAAGCTCAAAGAAGTGCGCGACTATGAGAAAACGGCGGCGAAAGCCACGCGCGAGGTAAACCCCGAACGCGAAAAACATTTGCGTGCCGCGCGCGCCGAAGAAGTGCTGCTCGCGAGTCTTATGAATAATCCCGCGTTTTTCGGGCAACTCAAAAACAGTATTTCGTCTGATTTGTTTATAACTTCCTTTAACCGACGCGTGTTTGAAGCGGTGCGCGAACAAATCGAAAGCAACGGCGAGTTTATGCTGTCCGCGCTTTCCGACGCGTCGTTTACAAGTGAGGAAATCAGCGCAGTCGCCCGAATTCAAACGCTCATTCCACAGCTTGCGAACACCTTAACGGAATGCCGCGATTGTATAAAAGTCCTTTCTGAGGAAAAAGCTAAAAATGTCCCGGTAAATCCGGCGGGGCTTTCCGACGAAGACTTTTTAAAATTATTTCACCAACAATAGGATTTGTGTGGATCCTTAAATTTACATAAAATGAAGGAGATTTTATGGAGAATTCAGAAAAGAAAAGCCCGGTTATAGCGTTACTTGAAAAAGGAAAAGCCGCCGGTAAGCTCACCACCCAGGAAATCGACGCCGCGATCCTTGAAATGGATTTCGACATGGACGAACTGGACAAGCTCTATGAAAATATTGAAGCGCAGAATATCGAGATTATCGACGATATGAACGATTCGGTCCTTGACGAGCTGAATTTCGATTCCGAACTGCCGAAAGGGCAGGAGGCAGCCGCCGCAGCTGCGGACACCCGCAACGCGGCAATGGACGACCCGGTCAAGGTGTATCTCAAAGAAATCGGTCGTGTGCCGCTGCTCACACCCGAAGAGGAAATCGAACTTGCCATCCGTATCGGCGACAATGACCAGCAGGCCAAACAGCGCCTTGCGGAAGCGAACCTTCGTTTGGTTGTCAGCATCGCCAAGCGTTATGTCGGCCGCGGGATGCAGTTCTTGGATTTAATTCAAGAGGGCAACTTAGGGCTTATCAAAGCGGTGGACAAGTTCGACTACACAAAAGGCTTCAAATTCTCGACCTATGCGACTTGGTGGATTCGTCAGGCGATTACCCGCGCGATTGCCGACCAGGCGCGCACGATTCGAATCCCTGTGCACATGGTCGAAACCATCAACAAAGTCAAAAAGACCAACAGCCAGCTGCTCCACAAAAACGGCCGTGACCCGACGGCGGAGGAAATCGCCGCGGAACTCAATATGCCGGTTGAAAAGGTGCGCGAAATTTTGCGCGTTTCCCAAGAACCTGTCTCCTTGGAAACCCCGATCGGTGAAGAAGACGACAGCCACCTCGGTGACTTTATTCCCGATGACGACGCGTTGGCGCCCGCCGACGCGGCTTCGATGCTGCTTTTGAAAGAACAGCTCAACGACGTCTTAAAAACCCTGACGCTGCGCGAAGCGAAAGTGCTTTCCCTGCGCTTCGGGCTTGAAGACGGTCACCCGCGAACCCTTGAAGAAGTCGGCAGCGAGTTCGGCGTTACCCGTGAACGCATCCGCCAGATTGAGGCGAAAGCGCTGCGCAAACTGCGCCACCCGAGCCGCAGCAAAAAACTCAAAGATTTCTTAGATTAAAGAAAAAGCTGTTTTCCGCAAGGAAAACAGCTTTTTTGTGAAATATTCCGTATTGAATCAGGCTTTTCTCTATGCTACAATAAATTAAGACTTATGTGGGGAGTGTTCAATTTGGAAAGACGCGACAAAATCAATTATTATTTGGACTTAGCCGAAGTTGTTGCTCAGCGAAGCACCTGCCTTCGCCGGCGGTACGGTGCGGTCATCGTCCAAAATGACGAAGTAATTTCCACCGGCTATGTCGGCGCGCCCCGCGGGCGTAAAAACTGCACGGACATGAATTTCTGCATTCGCTCCAAAATGAATGTACCGCGCGGCGAACGCTATGAGCTTTGCCGGAGCGTCCACGCCGAGGCAAACGCCATTATCAGCAGCTCCCGAAACAAAATGCTCGGCAGCACGCTGTATTTGGTCGGGATTGAATGCGACACCGGCGAATATGTCGAAAACGCCAACAGCTGTTCGATGTGCAAACGTATGATTATCAATGCCGGTATTGCGCATGTCATTATCCGCGACACCAAAGACGATTACCGGATTATTCATGTGCAAAAATGGATTGAAGACGACGAATCTTTAAACGGCACAACCGGCTATTAAACGTAGTAGATAAATTTTAACTATTTTAAAAACCGCTCTGTTTCGCAGGGCGGTTTTATAGTTGTATTTGCAGTTTACCGATGTCAGCTTTGCCGGCAAGCAGCAAAACAGTAAACGCGTAAAGCGCGGTGCGGGGGGCAGTTTCATGGAACTGTACCGAAAACTCACAAGGCAAAATTTCCGCGCCGTCAAGCGTGTGCAAAATATCCTGAACGCTGATATGCAGCGTGTCCCGGTCAGCGCTCGCAATGCTGATACAGTTGTTTCGCCCCGTTCCGACTGTCAAAAAGCGGTCGTCGTAGACGCTTTTTGAAAGCCCGTCCGCGATAATGCGGTCGAATCGGCAGTCCTTTGCAATTTTTCCGCTTTGGGTGTTCCCCGGAAGCAGCAACAGCCGGTGCCGTGTCGTTACCGAGCGCACGGTGTCTGTGTTAAACACCAAAAACGCCGGGAAAGCCGCGGAAAAGTCCAAAACCGAGTCTTTGGACGCAAAAAGAGCTCCGCCGAATTTTTCTAAGATACAACAGAGCTCTTTTGCACAATTTTCATTTTCCGAACCGGGGACAACGACTGTAATCATCCAATCACCGCTAGTAGTATGGCAGTTTCAAAAGGACTTATGCAACGCAGGAGAAGCACAAAATTTCCGAAAGGCAAAACCACAAAAAATATTTGCGGAAATTGGGAAAAAACTATTGGAAACTTGTACTATATCGTTTATAATAAAATAGAATATGAACATAGGAGGGCTTTCGATGGCTTCCAATTATTCCGTTTCTTTGGCGCGCATTATTAAAGAGTTTTCGTTTGAAACGCTTTATATGCCCAAAGACCCGTCCGAATTGTCGGTCACGTCCCAAGACGTTAACCGCCCGGGGCTTTTGCTTGCGGGACGTGACGATTATTTTGACCCCCTGCGCGCGCAGATTCTCGGGCTTTCCGAATTGGAATTTTTAAAAACCCAAACACCCGAGCAACAGCGCGAAGGGCTTGAGCGGCTGACAAGCCAGCACCCGCCGGTGATTTTGATTACCCGCAATCTCGAGTGCCCGGAAACCTTGCGTGAGCTTTCCGAAAAATACGAGGTGCCGCTACTTCGAACGGAAGAATCCACTTCGAGCTGTATGTCCTCTTTAATCTACTTTTTAGGCACCGAACTTGCCGACCGCATTACGCGCCACGGTGTTTTGGTCGAGGTTTACGGCGAAGGTATTTTGATTGTCGGCGACAGCGGTGTCGGCAAAAGCGAAACCGCGATTGAACTTATCAAACGCGGGCACCGCCTGATTGCGGACGACGCCGTGGAAATCCGCCGCGTTACCGCAAAAACTCTGGTCGGCTCTGCGCCGGATAATATCCGCCACTTTATTGAACTTCGCGGCATCGGCATTATCAACGCCCGCCGCATTTTCGGTATGGGCGCCGTTAAGTTGACGGAAACGATTAACATGGTCATTCAGTTAGAGCCCTGGGATTCCACAAAGGTGTATGACCGCATGGGGCTTGAAAATGATTATATTGACATTATGGGCGTGAAAGTGCCGGTCACCGTTGTGCCCGTAAAGCCCGGCCGAAATCTCGCGGTCATTATTGAAGTCGCAGCAATGAATAACCGGCAAAAGAAAATGGGCTACAACGCCGCGCGCGAGCTTTTGCACCATCTCGGTATGGATGACGAAGAAAGCGCGCCGGAAGAAGAACTGGAAATTTGGCGGAATTTCTAACGCTGCTTGTTATAAATATTTTTTCGGAGGAAAAGGAATATGTATAGAATAGGTGTTGATTTAGGCGGAACCAATATTGTTGCGGGTGTTGTAGACGAATTTTATAAAATCGTCGGCAAAGGCAAACGCAAAACCGCCTGCCCGCGTCCGGCGAAGGAAATTTTGGCGGACATTGCCGTTTGTGTCAACGAAGCCGTCAAAGACGCCGGCATTACGATGGACGAAGTTTCTTCTATCGGTATCGGCACGCCGGGTTCTGTGAACAAACGCCTCGGCATTATCGAATATGCAAACAACCTCGGCTTTGATAAAGTACCCGCGCGGGATGTTTTGTCGAAATATTTTGACCAGCCGATTTATCTCGAAAATGACGCCAACTGTGCGGCGCTCGGCGAAGCGGTCGCGGGCGCGGGCGGCAACGTGGAAAACTTCGTTGCGATTACGCTCGGCACGGGTGTGGGCAGCGGCATTATTGTCAACGGCAAAATCGTCAACGGCTGCAACGATGCGGCAGGGGAAATGGGCCATTCCGTGATTGTTGTCGACGGCGAACCCTGCACCTGCGGCAGACGCGGCTGCTGGGAAGCCTATTCCTCGGCAACGGCACTTGTTCGCCAGACCAAAAAGGCGATGCAGGAAAACAAAGATTCCTTAATGTGGGAAATTGTCGGCGGCGACCTTAACAACGTCAACGGCAGAACCGCGTTTGACGGCATGCGCAAAGGCGATATTGCCGCAAAGGTCGTTGTGGACAAATACATAAAATACCTTGCCGCAGGTATCACGAACACCATTAACGTGTTCCAGCCCGACGTGCTTTGCGTCGGCGGTGGCATCGGCTGTGAAGGCGAACCGCTGCTTGCGCCCATTCGCAAGATTGTGGAAAAAGAGCGTTACAGCATTCACTGCGGCAAACAGACGCAGATTTGCTCCGCCATTCTCGGCAACGACGCCGGTGTCATCGGCGCGGCGCTGTTAGATGAATAATTTTGTGAGGGATTGTTTTGTTCGAAGCGATTATAGCTGCTGCAGAAAAGCATAAAACCGAATATCATGAAGGCTTTCCGCTGTCTTTGGTGACAAGCTTCAAGACCGGCGGGCCTGCGGCGCTGTATGTTTTGCCGGCGGATAAAACGGCGCTTGCAGACATTCTTGCGGCCTGCCGCAAAGAAAAGGTGCGCTTTTGTATTGTCGGCAACGGCAGCAACCTTTTGATTTCCGACGACGGCTTCCCCGGCGTGGTCATTCGGATCGGTCCCGCGTTTTCCAATGTGGAATATCTCGGCGACGGCGTTATCGCCTGTGATGCGGGCGAATCTGTGACCGGGCTTTGCAATTTTGCTTTAAAACACGCGCTGACAGGCCTCGAATTTGCGTTCGGAATTCCCGGAACAGCAGGGGGCGCGGCTTATATGAATGCCGGCGCTTACGGCGGGGAAATGAAAGACGTTTTGCAGTCTTGTGCGCACATTGCGCCCGACGGCACCTTCGGCAGTTTTTCGGGAGAACAGCTCGCTTTGGGCTACCGCAAAAGCGTTTATACAGATTCTGACTATGTCATTACAAAGCTGATTCTGAAACTGCAGCCCGGCGACCCGGCGGCGATTCGCGCGGCGATGGATGACAAAATGGCGCGCCGCAAAGCGAAACAACCGCTTGAATATCCGAGCGCGGGCAGCACCTTTAAACGCCCCGTGGGCTATTTTGCCGGTGCGCTGATTGAAGAATGCGGCCTGAAAGGCTTTACCGTCGGGGGCGCGCAGGTCAGCGAAAAACATGCCGGTTTTGTGATTAACAAAGGCGGCGCAACCACCGCGGACATTTTAAATGTGATTCACGCCGTCCAAGAGCGCGTATATGCGCAAAAGGGTGTGCGTTTGGAAACCGAAGTCAAATATATTGGATAGGAAGTGAGCCGAAATGGATTTGGTCATTGTTACCGGGCTTTCCGGTGCGGGAAAATCCCGCGCGATTGATGCGTTGGAGGATATCGGGTATTTTTGTGTGGATAATATGCCGCCGGAGCTGATTCCGACCTTCGTCCAGCTGATTTTGAAGTCCAAAGAAAAACGTGACCGCGTGGCGCTGGTCGCGGATATCCGTCTTGGCAGCAACTTCTCTTCTTTGTTTGACGTTTTGGGCGACCTTGAAAATATGAAGGTCAAATATAAAATCCTGTTTATTGATGCCGACAACGAAGTGATTATGCGCCGTTATCAGGAAACGCGCCGCAAACACCCGCTTGCTGACGAATTCAGCACACCGTCTATTTTGCAAGCCATTAACAAGGAACGTGAAATCCTTTTGCCTGCGCGGCAGAAAGCGGATTATATCATCGACACGTCCGACGTGACCAGTTCCCAGTTTAAAGAGCGAGTCGCCAACCTGTTTTTGGACAACGCACAAAGTGCACTGAAAATTTCCGTCATTTCGTTCGGCTTTAAATACGGCGCGCCGAAAGAGGCGGACTTGGTGTTTGACGTTCGGTGTTTGCCGAATCCGTTTTATATTCCCGAACTCAAACAGCACACGGGTCTTGAAGAGCCGGTGCGCAATTTCGTAATGAAATTCGACCAGTCAAGAGGGCTTGAAATTAAATTACTCGACTTGCTCGATTATCTTTTGCCGTTATACAGAACCGAGGGAAAAAGCCAGCTGACGATTGCCGTCGGCTGCACGGGCGGGAAACACCGTTCCGTCGTTTTCGCGGAGCTTATCAACAAGCATCTTTTGGAAACAGGCGCGAACAGCCGCGTGTATCACAGAGATATTAAAAGGTAGAGAATCGTTATGTCTTTTTCTTCGGATTTAAAAGAGGAGCTTTTGCGCATTGAGCCGGAAAACGCCTGTTGTCAGTTGGCGGAGTGCTACGGTCTGTTTTTGTTCGGCCGCGGCTTTTCCGCAAAAGACATTTCCATTTCCACGGAAAACAAGGCGGTTGCCGAAAAATACCGCTATTTGACCGAACGGCTTTGCCTGCGCCCGGCGACGCTCGAACATTCTACCGCCAAAAAATTCCGGGTCGCCGTGGAACAGCGTGCAGACAGGCTTCGTGTACTTTCTGCGTTCGGCTATGACGGTACGGAGCGCGCAAGGCGGTTAAATTGGAGCAATATTTCCGACGACTGCTGTGTCGGCGCGTTTTTGCGCGGGGCGTTTTTAGCCTGCGGCACGATAAGCTCGCCGGAAAAAAATTATCATTTGGAATTTGTCGTTCCGCATTATAACCTAAGCCAGGATTTAAAAAAGTTTTTGGAAAACAGCGACTTTTCCCCAAAAGAGGTTCGCCGCAACGGCCTTTATGTGCTGTATTTTAAAAAGACCGAGGAAATCCAAAATTTAATTGGAATTATGGGCGCTTCCAAATTTGTTATGGAGTTTATTGACGTGATTGTCTATAAAGACATTCGCAACAACGTCAACCGCCGGCTGAATTTTGAAAACGCCAACTTAAACAAAACCGTGAACGCCGCCGTTCGGCAGACGCAGAGCATTCAAAAACTAAAAAAGAGCGTGAAGTTTCGCGAGCTTTCGCCGGAATTGCAGGAAATTGCCAATCTTCGGCTTGAAAACCCCGATTTTTCCTTACAGCAAATCGGCGACGCGCTGACGCCGCCTATGTCTCGTTCCAGCGTTTATCACCGGCTTAAAAAACTTTGCGACATGGCGGATAAACTAAAATAAATTTTTTAGAAGACGGAGAAAATTATGAAAATACTTGCGATTGACATCGGCGGAACCGCCATCAAATACGGCATTGTCCGCGAAGACTTTTCGATTGAGCAATCTTTTGAGATTCCGACCGAAGCCTATCTCGGCGGACCGCACTTGATGAACAAAATCATGACCATTGTCGGGGAATACGCCAACGATGTGGCCTGCGTCGGTATCAGCACGGCGGGGCAGGTCAACAGCGAGCTTGGCAAAATCATTTTCGCAAGTGAGAATATCCCGAACTATACCGGCATAGAAATTACCAAAACCATACATAAAAAATATAACTTGCCGGTCAGCGTGGAAAATGACGTCAATTCCGCCGCCACCGCGGAGGCAAACTTCGGTTCGGGGCGCGGGTACAGTGATTTCCTTTGCTTAACTTACGGCACGGGTGTCGGCGGCGCAATGTGGATTAACAACAAAATCTATACCGGCGAACACTTTTCCGCCGGGGAATTTGGTCACATTGTCACCCATACGGGCGGCCGGAAATGCACCTGCGGCAACAACGGGTGTTATGAAATGTATGCGTCCACACGCGCGCTGATTCAAGGCGTCAAAGACGCCACCGGGAAAACCTTAAACGGTCGTGAGATCTTCCAACCGGAGAACTTCAACAACGTCACGATTCGCGCGGTCATTGACAACTGGATTGAAGAAGTCATCGGCGGGCTTATCACGCTGATTTTCATTTTCAACCCGCCCTGCATCATTCTCGGCGGCGGCATTATGAACGAGGATTATATCATCGACGAAATCAATAAACGCATTCACGCCCGCCCGATGCATAGCTGCAAGTCGGTTTCCATTAAAAAAGCGGCAATGAAAAACCAGGCCGGTATGCTCGGCGCCGCGCTGCTCGCCAAAGAAAGACTGCAAGGAAATTTGCCGGAGTAAATGGCATTTTTATATTGACAAACCAAAGATTCTGTATTAAAATTGCCTTACCTCGTGAGGGAGTAGTCAGCATCTAACGGTGCGGCAAGTCAACATACTGACCTTTCGGTCTGGCTTTACCTGAAATGACAAGACTCATGTACGGCTTTTTTGCTGTGCATGGGTCTTTTTTTGCGGCAAAACAAAAGTAGGAGTGAACAAAAAAATGGGAATCGGAGAATTGTTGCTTATCGGCATCGGGCTTTCAATGGATGCGTTCGCGGCGTCTGTCTGTCAGGGCTTAAAAATGCGGAAGATAAGCCCCAGGCAGACCTTGATTATCGCCTTGTTTTTCGGTAGCTTTCAGGCGTTAATGCCGCTGATCGGCTGGGTGCTCGGCAAACAGTTTGAAACCTATATTACAAGCATCGACCACTGGATTGCCTTTGTTTTGCTGGCGTTCATCGGCGGCAAAATGGTGTTTGACGCGCTCAAACAAGAAGACGGTGACAAAGATGATTCTCCGTTCAGCGTCCGCGAAATCTTTTTGCTTGCGATTGCAACAAGCATTGACGCGCTCGCGGTCGGGATTACGTTCGCGTTTCTCCAAACCAATATTTGGGTGAGTATTGGTATCATCGGCTGCACGACCTTTTTGCTTTCCGCAGTCGGCGTGTTCATCGGGCACAAATTCGGCGCAAAACACAAAAACAAAGCCGAACTTGCCGGCGGTATCATTTTGATTCTAATCGGGCTTAAAATTCTTTTGGAGCATTTGGGCGTCATCTCGTTTTAACAAACGAAACCCCACCGCACGCTTCGCATACAATGGAATGCGGAAAGCGGGTGAACTATGCACGGCAGAAAACGCAAAAAAAAGCGGCTGTTTTTCTCGGTGACGGCGTTCCTGTTGATTTTTGTACTTATTTTAACCGTCTTTCTGAAAATGCGGCCGGTCGTGATTTCCTATGCGCAAAATACGGCAAAGCGCATGATGCTCACTTCGGCAAATGAATCGGTTGCCGCGCTTGTGTCGGAAAACGACATTGCCTATGACGATATTGTCCATCTTAACAAAGATGCCTCCGGTTATGTGACGAGCTTGCAGGTCGACGTGTTTACGGTCAATCTTTTGAAAAGCCAGATTTCCCTGGAAATTTCAAAGCGAATCGCCCAAAAAGAAGGTTACACGGTCTCAATTCCGATTGGCACATTCCTCGGGAACGAATACACAAACGGCTTGGGTCCGAAAGTGCATTTTACAATGCAGCTTGTCACCAACACCGTGGCGGACTTTTCGTTTCAATTTGAACAGGCGGGCTTAAATCAGGTCATTCACCGCGTCATTTTGGAACTCGAAATCAACGGCAGACTGATTATGAAGGGCGCAACCGACAGCTTTTCGGTCAAAACCTCTGTTCCGGTTGCGGAAACCGTGATTGTCGGCATGACGCCCGACGCCTTCACACAGGTGTTTGAAAGCGGTTTTAGCGACACGGCGGGACTTATTAACGATTACGGAGCGGTCGTCATCGAATAACAGCCAAAAAGCGAAAGGTATTTTTACCTTTCGCTTTTTTAAAATACATTTTTCAAATCGGGGTTTTCGGCGTCTTTCAAATGTTCGAACCGATAGCGGATTTCGCACATATCTTCGTGAACGCCTTCAAAATCCTGCTGTTCCGTCTTTTCCAAAAGCCCGCGAATGAGAATATCCAAGTCGTCGGTCTCATGGTGGTTGACAAACGCACCCAACAACGAATCATATTTATCCCACGCCGTCAGAAAGTCTTTAACGGCGTTTTTTTGTTTTTCGGGGTCTTTTGCCTGCACTGCCGAAATAACAGCGTCGGTTTTTTTTTCCATTTGAAAACAGATGTGCCGCAACCCGTAATACCCGCCGACAGCAAGCGCTCCGGCGAGCACCAGGCAAAGAATTGCAATCCAAAGTCGTTTCATTTGCCGTTCGCCTTCTTTATCATGTGGGTGTTGCCCTTTTTGTCCATGGTCATCAAAAGGATGTTTTCAACGTCAATATGCTTTCTTTGAATGAGCTTTTTCATTTTCTCGGGCGTCATGTTGCATTCGCTGAAATCCATTTCCACGACTTTTCCGTCGCTGATAATCACAGTCGGCATACCGTTGTCGGGCAGCTGCACCTGTAAGTCACCGGCGGTGGGGACTTTGTTTTCCGGCTTTAAAAGCACGCTTAACGTGCCGTCGGTTTCCACAATGGCATATTGAACGGTCGTAATATCAAACACGTCTTTTTTGCGAAGCGCCTCCAAAAGGTCGTCTACCGTAAACCGCAGGCGCTGTAACTGTTTTTGGTCAACAACGCCGTTGCGAATCACGATTAGGGAATTGCCCTGTAAAAGCGTTCGAAACCGAAGGCTTTTTAAACTGATGACCGAAATCACAATTTCAAACCCGATGAGCAAAAGCACCGGAATAAAGGTGTGCACCAGCGGGATTTCCGGATCCTGCATCGGAATCACCAAAATTTCCGACAATAAAATGGTCAAAACCAAGTCGGCGGGCTGTAACTCGCCGACTTGCCGTTTGCCGAGCACGCGAATGGTAATCAGCACCAAAATATATAAAATAATTGTGCGAAGCAAAGTTACTAACATTTTTTACCCCAGCTTTATTCTTTTTCCTTTGAGAATATCGTGTGTTTGCGCGGTCAAAATATTACAGGTGATTCTATGCGTAAATGGATAAAAAATGAAATGGAAAAAATCACACAGCCGGTCTCGTCGGACAGCGCACCTGTGCCGGTCAGCCGGTCGCTTGAAAAAAATATTGTCTATTTTAAAGAAAAGCTCGGGTCGAGCTTCGACATTATGTATAAGCAGACCCAAATCGGCGGCAACAAAGCAATGTTTATTATGGACGACGGGATGTGCGACAACCTTTTGGTCACAGGTCAGGTCGTCAATCCGATTTTAACGGCGCGCGATTTGCCTGAAAACCCAGAAGAGCAAATGGCGTATATCCGCGATTGTGTCTCGAGCGGGATTGACCAAAAAGAGGAATACAGCCTCGACGAAGCGGTCAAACAAGTCGTTTCGGGTCTTGTGATTCTGTTTATTGACGGCGTGCCGTTTTGCGAGTGCTTCGGGGTGCAGGGCTTTCCGAAACGCAGCATTGAAAATGCGCAAACCGAGGTGCAGGAACGCGGCGCGCAGGAAGCGTTTGTCGAAAGCTTTAAAGATAACGTCGCGCTCATTCGCCGCCGGATTCGCTCTCCTGTGGCGCGCTTCGAGGTGCAGGAGGTCGGCACAACCAGCCAAACGCGCGTCTGTGTTTGTTATTTTGCCGACCGTGCCGACAAACAAACCGTTGAAAGCGTCAAAAGCCGGTTGAGTAAGGCAAAACTGGACGTCGTCCTCGGTGCGGGTTATTTGCGTCCGTTTTTGGAAACCAAGGTCGTTTCCTTGTTTTCCGGCGTCGGCACAACCGAACGGCCGGACACCGCCTGTGCGGAAATGGCTGAGGGGCGCGTGGTCATTTTGGTGGACGGCACGCCGTTTGCGCTGATTGTGCCTTATTTGTTTGCCGAAAATTTCCAGTCACTTGACGATTATAACCACAAACCGTTTTACGCGGTGTTTATCCGCGTTTTGAAATTCTTTTCGTTTATTTTAAGCGTATTCCTGCCGGGCATTTATGTCGCCGTCTGCACGTTTCATCAGGAAATTTTACCGACAGCCATGCTTTACGACACCGCGGTGCAAGAAAGCGTAACGCCGTTCCCCGTTATGGTGGAAGCGATTTTTATTCATTTTATTTACGAAATCGTGCGCGAAGCGGGCCTTCGTATGCCGAAATCCGTCGGGCACGCGGTAAGTATTGTCGGCGCACTTGTGATAGGCGACACGGCGGTGTCCGCGGGGCTTATCGCTGCGCCGATGCTGATCGTGGTCGCGATGACGGCAATCAGTTCCTTTGTTGTTCCGAAAATTTATTACCCGGTTTCGCTGTTGCGGTTTGCGTTTATGATTATCGGCGGACTTGCCGGATTTTACGGGATTGTGATTGGTTTCGGGATGATGCTTGTAAACCTTTGCGCGATGCGCTCTATGCAAACCCCGTTTACCGCGCCGTTTTCGCCGGCAAACCCCGGTGCGTTGGTGCGCGACTCGTTTTTGCGCTTGAGCTGGAAGCGGTTAGGAAAGCGGGAACTCAAAATTAAGAGCTTGGAGAAATAACATGGAAAAAAGTACAAAAATCAGCATTTGGCAGTTGTTTTCCATTGTGCTGTTGTCAAGGCTTTTGACGCTTTTGACCTATACGCCGGTCGGCGCGGAAAGCCTTAAACACACGTCCGACTATTTTCCGGCGGTGGGGTTTGCCGTTTTGTTTATTCTGCTTTTTTCTTTACCGCTTGTGTGGCAGAGAAAAGCCTTTCCGAACCAAGACCTCGTGGATATTGCTTATTACGCGTCGCCGCTGCTTTCCAAAGGCACGTCGCTTTGTTTGGCGTTTTTCTTTACCTTTAACGCTTTGACCACACTCGGAAAACTCGAATGGTTTGTCGGGACAATTATCTTCCCCGAAAACAGCAGTTCTTTGTTTGTGCTCATTTGCGTTGCCGCCGCCTGTTACGCCGCGTCGTTGGGACTTGAGGCCGTCGGCAGGGCAAGCGGCATTTCCCTTGTTGTTTTCTGCGCGTCCTTTATTTTTATTATGTTCGCTATGGCCGATAAAACCGATTTTTTGAATTTTTCGCCGGTGTTTTATGACGGCGTGCAGCCGTCTTTAAAAGCGGGACTCGACGCCGCGACCCGAACGGTCGAAATCGCCGTCCTTTCGGTTTTAATGCCGCGCGCCAGCGGCAACCCCGGCAAAATGTACACGGCCTTTATTACGTCTTTGGGCGGATGGATGCTGTTGGTGTTCTTTTTCGTGACCGGCGGGCTCGGCGATTTTGTGTTCAGCCAGCTTTTCCCCATTCACGCCATGGCGGAGCTTTCGCAGTTCAGCGTGTTTCAGCGGTTTGACGTGCTGTTAACCGGCGTTTGGATTTTGACAGCATTTATCAAAATCAGCCTGCTTTTGTATTTACAGGCGATGCTTTTACAAAAATCCTTTGTCCCGAAATGGAAAAACATTTATATTTTGGTTACGGGCGTCGTCATCTTTTTGGTCCAGATTTTGTTCGGCGGCGTGTTTTCCGAATTCTTTTTCGGAACTTCGCTTTTGGAAAGATTGATTTTCTTCGTCCTGTTTGTCGTGGTGCTGCCGCTCGCTGTGCTGACGGCGGCAACTTTGAAAAGGAAGCGTGCGCATGAATAAAGTTTTGAAAATATTGGCTTTGTTAGGCCTTTTGGTGCTTTTGTTCAGTGGCTGTCAAAACTCGGAAAATGAGCTAAAAAACCGGCTGATTGTGCAGGCAATCGGGATTGACGCGCAAAAAGACGGTACGGTGCTCGTCACCTTGCAAACGCTCAACACCGAAATGGCGGGCAACCCCAACAGCGGCGCGAGCCTCGGTGACGTTGTCACTTCTTTTCAAGTGACCGGCAAAACCGTTGCGGACGCAATTTCTAACGCCGCAACTATGATCGGCAAAAAACCGCTTTTGTCTCAAAACCGTTTGGTCGTGTTTGGTCGCGACACCGCCGAACAGGGGATTTTAGAGCATTTGGACTTTTTTGTCCGCGATACTGAGAACCGCACAACCGTTTTGCTGGCGGTTTCGGATACGAAAGCTTCCGACGTGGTCAGCGCAAAAATGGGCGAAAATGTGTTGACCGCGGACAGCTTGGAGGATATTCTGCATGCGCAGCAATTCAGTGCCGATGTGGTCATGCAGGAATTGTATACCGTTATCAACAAAATGGAATCGGACACCGCCGATGCCTATTTGCCGGTTTTAAAAGCGAGCGAAGAAAAAGAGGAGGAAAGCAAGGTGGAGCTTTGCTCTGTCGCCGTATTTCAAAAAGATAAACTGCAATATGAATTGAACGAAGCGGGGATAACCGCCTTACAACTTTTGACCAACGAAGTGGAAATCGGCTATTTCTCCGTCCAAAATCCCGAATACGATTCCACAACCGTTTTGAAAATTCGAAAAAGCCGGGTGAAAATTCAACCGGCTGTAAAAAACGGAAATATTCATTTTGATATTCAATTACAAATGACGGTGGATATTGCGGAAAACCAAACCGAAAACCCGTTCGGCGTCAGTAAGGAATTTATCCAAAGCACGACCAAGTGCGCCAAAGAATATATTACGAATCTCTTGGACGAAAGCCTGAAGCAGTCGTTTGTAGTAAACCAAGCAGACCCTTACCGCTTCGGTACACGCTTTTTAAAAGCGTATACAAGCTATTACAAAGAAAATATCGAGGACTGGAAAGCGGTCCTGCCAAGCGTAGAATACAACATTGACACGCAAATCGAAGTGAAATATGTCGGGAACGGTGCGGAAAATATATAACTTTTCCTTGCGTTTTCGGGGCTTTTTCGCTATGCTTTATCTTGGAGGCGAAAAAAATGAATACCTTTGCGCGCATTTATGAAATCGTGCGAAAAATTCCATACGGCCGCGTGGCAACCTACGGCGATATTGCGTTTCTTGCCGGAAACCCGCATCTTTCGCGCGTTGTCGGGTACGCGTTGCACGTTAACCCCGACCCCGAACACATCAAGTGTTATCGCGTGGTCAACCGCTTCGGCGAAGTGTCGCCGGCGTTTGCGTTCGGCGGCAAAAATGCGCAAATTGATTTGCTGCGCGCCGAGGGCGTGGAAGTGAGCGACGACGGGCGCGTGGATTTGAAAAAATACCGGTGGCTGCCGGAATAAAAAACGGTACGAAAGATTTTCTTTCGTACCGTTTTTTTCTGAATTTCTTATTTAACGATTGTGCCGTTAACAAGGTCAAATTTGAAGTTTTTCGGCTCACCGTTTTGGGTGTAATCAATGTTGATTATGTTGCGGCTTTTAGCCAAAAACTCTGCGTTCTCGATTTTTATATCGTCCTTGCGGAAAGTTTCACGCAAGGTTTCCATTTGCGCCGCGTTGTAATCGCCGACGTTGTCCGACGTAAACAGCACGCTGCCGAACAGCTTGTTGACCTTGGCGATAATCTGCCGCTGTTCAAAGGTGCAATGCATGTTGTTGTCACGCAGCAAGAACACATCTGGGTCGTTTCGGAATGCACGCCCGTCGAGCGCCCGGCGGAAAATGGAGTTGCAAAGCGTGTGTACTGTTGAAACATTTTCACGGTGCGAGAAGGTTTGCCCGTTCCATTTAAGACCCATGTCCGCGCCGATGCGGCAGTAGTCCACCTTGCCGAACGCGGGGAACAGCGGTACGCCGCAGCCGAGAATTTGTTTGTCGCCGACACATTCCCGCAGGAAATCCATCGCTTCGCACATCAGCTGACCTCTTGTCTTGTTGTGGTTCGGCACAATTGCCGCCGCATATAAAAAGTCAAGCTTTACGAGGTCATAGCCCCAGTCGTTTAAAATTACGTCGAAGAAATGGCGGATATATTCCCGCGCGTCGGGGTTTTCAATGTCCAAAGCGTAAAACCCGCCCCAGTTTAAGCCGCAGCGCACCGGGCGGCCTTTTTTGTCGCGGATAATCCAGTCAGGATGATTTTTCGCCACTTCCGAAACATACTGCGCGCCGAACGGTGCGAGCCAAAGCCCGGCTTTCATACCTTTTTTGTGAATTTTATCCGCGACCACTTTCATGCCGCTCGGAAATTTTTTGGCGTCGACCGAAAGCCAGTCGCCGACGTTGGTCTGGTAGCCGTCGTCAATTTGGAAAATGTCAATGTCTGCATCCACTTTGGAAAGCGCTTCCAAATCCTGTGTCACGATTTTGTCGTTGATGTTCGGATAATAGTTGTACCAAGTCGTATAGCCGTTATAGACGGGCGCGGTCGCTTTCGGAATTTTCAAAAGTGCAAACCACTTGTCAAAGACTTCGTCCATAGTGCCCCGGAGGTTCACAATATCTAAAACGGTGTATTCGCCGTTAATCGCAATGCCGTCCAAGTCTTTTTCCACCACAATCGTGTTTTCTTTGGCGTTAAAGCGGAAAATCGTATAGCCGGTGCGCTCGTTTAAAGAGGCAAACAGGTCATATTGCGCGCCGCGGCGCACATAGCCGTAGGAAAAGCCGTGAAAATGACCGGGCTCGGTTGCGTATTCGACAAACGTATAGTCACCGGATGAACGGAACGAGCTCATCATAATAAACGGTTTGAAAACCGGGGAGAGATAAGGGGGCTTGTCGTCGGGAAAATACTCCCGGCAATCGGTCCAGGATTGGTAACCGTTCAAAAACAGACGGTCGTCTGCTTTAAATTCATACGGAATGGTAATTGAAAGGCTTTGTATTTTAACCGGAATCGGCGTGCGCATTTTTAAGACGATATGGTCTTTAAATGCCGTGCAGTCCATACGAAAATGTTCGGTTTCAAACTGGTTGGTGATGTAAGAAGTTTTGGCGACCTGATAGGCGACCTGCATTTTAAATTTTTCCATAATACCCTCCAAGGAGATGACTTTGTCTTTTCAGTATACCATAAAAAGCGGGCGGGGATGTACCAAATTTATTTTTGTTTTTTTGTTGATTTTGCAAACGCCTTGCAGTAAAATAAAACCAATAAAACAGAAAAGAGGCGTGCTATGGATTATAAAGAACGCTATAATGAATGGCTCTTGTTTGACGACGACACAAAACAGGAGCTTTTAAAAATTACGGATGAAAAAGAAATTGAAGACCGATTTTACAAAGACCTTGCGTTCGGAACGGGCGGTATGCGCGGCATTATGGGCGCGGGTCCGAACCGCATGAACCGCTACACAATTTCCCGTGCGACGCTCGGCCTTGCCAATTATTTGTCGGATTTTCCAACGCCGCAAAAAAGCGTGGTAATTGCTTACGATTCCCGCAACAATTCCGAAGATTTTGCAAAATGTGCGGCGGAAGTCCTTGCCGTAAAAGGCATTACCGTTTATCTGTTTGACAAAATCACCCCGACGCCGGTGCTTTCCTTTGCCGTGCGGCACCTCGGCTGTATTGCCGGCATTGTGATTACGGCAAGCCACAACCCGAAAGAATACAACGGCTATAAAGTTTATGACGAAAACGGCTGTCAGCTTGTGCCGTCGCTTGCAGACAAAGTGATTGCCCACGTGCAGGAAATTACGGATTACCGCGCTGTGCCGCGTCTCGATTTTGAAGTCGCGCTGCAAAGCGGTATGATTCAAATGGTGGGTGACGAGGTGCTCGACGCCTTCCTCGACGCCGTAAAAACGCAGGCGCTTTATACGGAACCGAGCAAGTTAAAAATTGTCTACACCCCTTTGCACGGGACAGGCAATATTCCGGTTCGCCGTATTCTTAAAGATTATTCGGTTTCCGTCGTTAAAGAACAGGCCGTGCCGGACGGGGACTTTTCCACGGTTCGCTCGCCCAATCCCGAAGAAAAAGACGCGCTCAATCTCGCGATTGAACAAGCAAAAACCGAAGCGGCGGATTTGGTGCTCGGCACCGACCCCGACTGTGACCGCGTGGGGATTGCCGTACGCCACAACGGCGACTATGTGCTTTTGACCGGCAATCAGGTCGGCGCGCTGTTGGCGGATTTTGTGCTTCGCTTTAAGGCGGATACACGCAACGAAAAATCCACACTTGTCAAAACCATTGTCACCAACGACCTCGGCGCGAATATCGGCAGAAAATACGGCTTACAGATTGTCGAAACGCTGACCGGCTTTAAATATATCGGCGACCAGATTAACCGCTATGAAAAAACCGGTGAAAAAGAATTTGTCATGGGCTATGAAGAAAGCTACGGCTATCTCGTCGGCACGCACGCGCGCGACAAAGACGCCGTGGTTGCGTCCATGCTCATTTGTGAAATGACCGCTTACCACAAAAACAACGGCAAAACGCTTGTGGACGCGCTTGAAGAAATTTATAAAGAATACGGTTACTATCTCGACGCGCTCGATTCGTTCGTTTTACAGGGAATAGACGGCGTGCAGAAAATGAACGCCGTGCTCGACGCGCTTCGTGCCCGCGGCGCGAGCGCTTTCCCGGATGTGGAAAAGGTGCAGGATTTTTCAGAGGGCATCGGCGACCTGCCGAAAGAAAACGTGTTGAAATATTTGTTCCGAAACGGAAGCTGGCTTGCGGTTCGTCCCTCGGGCACGGAACCAAAGCTGAAAGTGTATTATTCCGTGCGCGGTGAATCCCACGAAGCGGCGGCTGAGCAGCTCTCGGCGCTTCGTGAACAAATGAAGGCGGTGGTAGAAGCGTGAAACTCGAAGAATATATGGAATCCGTGATTCGCCCCAAGATTCAGGGCGACGGCGGCGAAGTGCGCTTCCAAGCTTACACCGACGGCAAGCTCACGCTCGTGTTTCAGGGCGAATGCTCAAAGTGCTTAATTTTAGACCGCTGCCTTCGCTGGATTGAAAGTGAAGTGCAAAAAGACCTCGGAATGGCTGTTACCGTCTGTGCGGTTCGCAAAAAGCCGTATTTTTGGGATAAATAAAGGAGAAACCTATGGCTCATATCAAAGTTGTACGAAGAAGCATGCGTCCGGAAGAATGGACGGATTTGCGCTTTGAATGGCTCAAACGCCATATTTACGCCAAAAAATATGAAATCAAAACCTTGCAGATTCGTGACGCACGCCAGGTTTCCGAAATGGAATATGCCTATTACGAGGCGGATTATCGCCCGCTTATAAAAGGCGATATGTATTTTACGCCGGACGGCACAGCGTTTATCCGCGGGGATATTGTCATTCCCGAGGATATGCGCGAGCAAGAGCTTTGGTTTTCTTTAAAAACCGCGGCGGAAATCATTGTGAAAGTCAACGGGAAATATGTCGGCGGCGTTGACCCGAACCGCGACCGCATTTTGCTTTCGCCTTATCTTGCGCCGGGCACGGAAAAGCTGCATTTTGAAATGCAGGGCTATAACCGTTCCAAACCCGACGACGAGCGCAACCCCGAATCTCTTTCTGTGCGCGGGTGCCGTCAGATTTTTGAGGGTGCTTATCTTGCCACGATTCGCCACGACGTTTTGGATTTGGTTTATGATTTGGAATTGCTGGTCGACGTGGCAAAATGCGAGCTGTTTAATGAAGATTACCGCGCCTTCTTAAATCGGGAACTCAACAACGCGCTCAATTTTATTGATTTTGAAGATGACGACCTGCCGGGACTCGCAGAAGCCAAACGCTATGTGGACGAAGTGATTTACGCCAATACAGATTACAAGGGGAGCGGGGACGTGGCGCTGATTGCCCACTCTCATTTGGATATTGCCTATTATTGGCGGCGGATTCACGCGGTGCAGAAAAACCTCCGCACAGTGCTGATTCAGCTTCGCTTAATGGACCGTTATCCCGAATTCCACTATACCCACACGCAAGCGTACACCTACGAAACGCTGGAAAAATATTACCCCGAAGTGTTCGAAGAACTTCGCGAAAAAATCGCAAACGGGCAGTTTGAACCCGTGGGCGCGATGTATGTCGAGCCGGACTGCAACATTCCGGCGGCAGAAAGTCTGATTCGCCAGTGCCTTTACGGGCAGCAGTATTTCCGCGAAAAATTCGGTAAGACCATTCACAACTGCTGGCTGCCGGATGTATTCGGCAACAGCTGGATTTTGCCGCAGATTCTTAAAAAAAGCGGCGTTGATTATTTTGTTTCCAACAAAATGTCTACCTGGAACGACACCAACCGTTTCCCGCACAACAACTTTATCTGGAAAGGCATTGACGGCAGCGAAGTTTATGCCTGCGTGCCGCCGACGCACTTTATCACTTGGAATATGCCGAGCCAGATTCAGGAAAACTGGGAAGCCTATCAGGATAAAAACATCGGCGGGCAAACCATGTCGATGTTCGGCTACGGCGACGGCGGCAGCGGAGTTACCGAAGAAATGCTCGAGATGATGAAGCGTTTTGATAAGCTCTCTATCATGCCGAAAACCGAGCACACAACCGCCGAAGCGTTTTTGGAAAAGAACTTAAAAGACAACCCCCGGCTTTCAAAATGGGACGGGGAGCTTTATCTCGAAATGCACCGCGGCACCTTTACCACAAAGGCCAATATTAAAAAGTGGAATCGAAAGCTTGAATATAAGCTTCGCGAAGCGGAAATCATTTCAACGTTGCGTGCCCTTGCCGGCGCGCCGTATCCGCGTGAAACGCTGACCGCTTGCTACAAAAAGCTGTTGATTAACCAGTTCCACGATATTCTGCCGGGCAGCCACATTACGCCGGTTTATAAAGATGCAATAGCCGACTATGAAGAAATTGACGAAAAGCTCAATGAAATCATCGGCAGCGGCGAGAAGTATTTTAATTCTCTGAATTTCACCCGCACTTGGCTTACCTTTGTTGAAAATCCGCACGGCGACAGCACTCGCTACGGCAGAAAAGGGTATTGGTGCATTCCGAACCTGCCGCCGCTGACAAGCGGGGAAATCCGCCGCAGCGCAGGTACGGCCAAAGCTTGGTGCCGCAGCTTTGAAAATGTGGTCGAAACGCCGTATTATAAAATCGAGTTCCAAAAAGACGGCAGTATTACGAGCCTTTACGAAAAAAGCGAAGAGCGTGAATGGGTCAAAGGCGATTTTAACAAGCTGAAAATTTACGAAGACAAACCGGGCGTTTACGACGCGTGGGATATTCTGCCGAATTACAAAGACAAGGAATACCCGGTCGAAGTCGTCGTGCCGTTGTTCCTTTCTGAAAAGAATGACGAAGTTGCCGTGTTTGAAACCGAGCTGAAAGTCGGCAACAGCAGCTGGCGTCGTCAAATCCGCCTGTTCCGCCAGTCGCGCGGGATTGAAGTGGAAAACCTCGTGGACTGGCACGAAAAACACCGCCTTGCCAAGGTCGAGTTCGGCTGTAATGTTTTGACGCGTGAGGGCGTTTGTGACATCGGCGCGGGCTTTATCAAACGCGACACCCACCAAAACACTTCGTGGCAGCAGGCGCGGTTTGAAGTCTGCCACCACAAGTGGTGCGACCTTTCGGAAACCGACGGCGGTGTTGCAATTATTAACGACTGCAAATACGGCGTCAGCTTTTCCGAAAATACGATGGCGTTAAGTCTTTTGCGCGCCACGATTCGCCCCGACCCGACGTCGGATATGGGCGTCCACCGCTTCTGCTATATGATTTTGCCGCACAGCGGTTCACCTGTGGAGGCAAACGTCAATAAAATCGCTTTGGAATATAACATTCCGATTGTCAAAGCCGACGTTTCCTGTCAGAATGATTTTTCAGGGTTGTTCTTGCAGGCCATGAAACTTTCGGAGGACGGCTCTATGGTCGTTGTCCGCCTTTCCGAGCAGGACGGCCGCCGCGGCACGCTTCGCCTGCCGAAAGCGGTGAAACTGCTCAATATGCTCGAAGACATTGAGGGAGAAAGCGATACCGTGCCTTACGGTCCGTTCGAAATCCTGACAATAGGAATCCCGCTTGCGTAAACAAAAAACAGCCGGTAAGCACCGGCTGTTTTTTTATTTGTTTATATCATGCGTTTTGTATTTCTTCTTTCGGGATTCGTTTTTTCCAAACACCTGCCGCGTAAAACGAAAACGAAAGAATGCTTGCCACCGTCCAGCCTATCGGCCAGGAATACCAAATGCCGGTTTCCGCAAAATACGGCGCGAGAATGTAGGCAAACCCTACGCGCAAAAGCAGGTCGGAAAACGTCGAAACCATAAACGATGCCATAGACCCTGCCCCGCGCAAAATACCGTCTACGACCAGTTTCACAGGAATTAAGAAGTAAAACGGCGAAACGATTTTTAAGAAACGAACGCCGGCGACAATTACCGCCGTGCTGCCTTCGCTGACAAATACCCGCATGGTGTAGTCAGGGAAGAAGAAAAACGCGATGAAAAACGGAACGGCGATAACAAGCGCTAACAAAATGCCGGCGGTAAAGCCTTGTTTCACGCGGCGAATGTTCCGCGCGCCGATGTTTTGCGCCGTGTAGCTTGAAAGCCCGTTGCCGAGCGCGCAAAGCGTGGTAATTGTAAAGGTGTTTAATTTGGAAGCCGCCGCGAACGCCGCAACGACCGTTGCGCCGAAACTGTTAACGAGTCCCTGCACAAATACATTGCCGACAGAAACAAAGCTTTGCTGTAAAATGCTGGGAATTGCAATGCGCGACACGCGGCCCAGCATTTTAAGTGAGAAAATGCGCGGTTTGTCGCTTTTGATTTTCCGCATACGCCGCAGTAAAAATAGGATGGCCGCCACAGACGCGAACCCCTGCGCGATAAACGTCGCCCACGCAACGCCCGAAACACCCATTTGAAAGCGGGTGACAAGCAAAATATCAAGCCCTATGTTGCCGAGTGACGAGACAATCAGAAAGAAAAGCGGCGTTCGTGAATCGCCGAGCGCGGTAAATACCGCGTTCGCAATGTTATAAACAAACAAGAACAAAAGCCCTAAAATATAAATGTTCAAATAGACTTCGGAGTCCGCCATAATCTCTTCCGGCGTGTCGATAAGGCGTAACAGAAGCGGGGAGAGCCAAAGCCCGATGCCGGTTAAGATAAGCGACAGCCCCGCGCTTGCAATGACCGCCGTGCTGACCGCGGATTTCATGTGGGTCATGTGTTTGCCGCCGAAATATTGTGAAATCACAACGGAACAGCCGATGTTCATGCCGTTCGCAATCGCCAAGAACAACATGGTAATCGGCGCGGAAGCGCCGACCGCCGCCAAAGCGTTGACACCGATATAGTGCCCGGCAATAATGCTGTCTACAATATTATAAAACTGCTGAAAAACAACGCTTAAAAGCAACGGAAAGGTGAATCGGAACAAAACCGAACCCGGTTTTCCGACGGTAAGGTCCGTAACGATGCCGAACACTCCTCTTAAAACAAAAGATACAGACATTATACAGCAGTTGTGCGCGTTTGCAAACCTCCGAGGTAAAATTCGGATATTTGTCGGATTTTGCAGAAATATTATTGAAAAAGTTGTCAGAATAATGTATACTGTTTTCATTCAATCTTTTGTTTGTGGGGAATCAGAATGAAATTGTTGGAAGAGCGAATCCAAAAAGACGGGATTGTCAAAGCCGGCAACGTTTTAAAAGTGGATTCTTTCTTAAATCATCAAATGGATATTGCGCTGTTCAATGAAATGGGCAAGGAGTTCAAACGCCTTTTTTCAGACGTTGAGGTCAACAAGATTATGACCATTGAAGCCTCCGGCATCGGTATTGCCTGCATTGCGGCGCAGTATTTTCATGTTCCGGTAGTTTTTGCGAAAAAAGCACAGAGTGTCAACATTGACGGCGAAGTGTATTCCACCAAAATCCAGTCGTTTACCCACAAGCGTGTTTATGACGTTATTGTTTCAAAAAAATATCTTTCGCCGGAAGATAAAATCTTGATCATTGACGATTTCCTGGCGAACGGCTGTGCGCTTGAGGGGCTTATCGACATTGTGCACGCCGCCGGTGCCCAGGTTTCGGGAATCGGTATTGCCATTGAAAAAGGTTTCCAAAAAGGCGGCGATATGATTCGTTCGCGCGGCCTGCGTCTCGAGTCGCTCGCAATTGTCGAGTCAATGGACGACCAAACCGGCGCGATTACGTTCCGTCACTGACGGTTATTGACTTTTGGGTTAAAATCATTTACTATTAGGTTGGACAAGTTATAAGGGACTTCGGTTATCAACCCCACGAGAAAAGCATAAGCGTTGTTTTCTTCGCCGGGGTTTTTCTCTTTTCGGGTATGTTCTGCGGAATGGGTCCGCTTTGCATAATATCAAACTTTTTGGGAGGAAAAGACATGAAAAAAGTTCTCAGCATTCTCTTGGCCCTTGTTATGGTCGTGCTGTGCTTCGCCGCTTGCGGCAACACACAAGACGCTGACCAAGGCGACAAGACACAGACCGCTACCATCGCCGCGATTCCGAAGGATCAGCTGAAAATCGGCGTAATCCACATCGGTGACCCGGCAGACGGCTCCGGCTATTCCTACACGCATGACCTCGGCATTCAGGGTATGCAGAAAAATCTCGGCCTTTCCGATGATCAGATTGTTCGCCAGTTGAACATTTCCGACTCGGACACCACCGCTATCCGCAACGCGATTGAAGACTGCATCGCGCAGGGCTGCAACGTGATTTTCGGCACCAGCTACGGTTATATGGATACTATGGAAGCGTTGGCAAACGAGCATCCGGATGTCATCTTCTCCCATGGTACGGGCTATAAGAGCAACGGCTCTAACCTGAACAACTACTTCGGCAGAATTTATCAGGCGCGCTACCTTGCAGGTATCGCAGCCGGTCTTAAGACCAAGACCAACAAGATTGGCTATGTTTCCGCTTACGGCACTGAGCTTGCGGAAACCTGCTCCGGCATTAACGCGTTCGCGCTCGGCGTTCAGTCCGTCAACCCCGATGCAGTGGTTTATGTCAAAGAACTGAAATCTTGGTTCGACCCGGCAAACGAAACCGCTTATGCAGAAGCGCTCATCAACATGGGCTGCGACGTCATTTCGCAGCACTGTGACACCGCGAACCCGCAAATTGCGGCTGAAAAAGCCGGCGTGTTCGGCTGCGGCTACAACTCCGATATGACCAAAGATGCTCCGAAAGCGCATCTGACGGCAACCATTTGGAATTGGGACGTTTATTACACCGCGGCTGTTCAGGCAGTTATCGACGGCAAATGGGTGGAATTCGGCAACTATTACAAGGGCGTTAAAGAAGGCCTTTGCGATGTTTCTCCGCTTTCCGCAAACTGCGTGCCCGGCACACAGGAAAAAATCGATGCCGTTAAAGCACTTTACAATGACGGCTCTTGGGATGTTTTCACCGGCGTGAAACTTTCCTTTGATGAAAACAACAACGTCATTAAGACTGATGCGGCTCTGAAAGACAACACCGGCAAAGAAATCGTCCCGGCGGGCGGTCCTTCCGTGGAAGACAGCGTTATTACCGGTTCAATGAATTACTTTGTTGAAGGCGTAGAAGAAGCGTAATTTAAACTTATAAAATCGAGGCGTGTTAATCGCTTTAACACGCCTCGACCTCTTGTTTTACAGACATTCGAAAACTGACAATGCGTGTCGGCTTTCGAATGTCTGTAAGTGAAAGAAAAGGATTGTGAGACATGGAAAACAAAACGCTTGCTATTGAGCTGCGCGGCATTACCAAAACGTTTGGCTCTGTCGTTGCAAATGAAAATGTTAACCTTTCTTTGCGAAAGGGCGAAATTCTGGCGTTGCTCGGCGAAAACGGTTCCGGCAAAACCACGCTGATGAATATGCTGTCCGGGATTTATCAGCCGGACAGCGGTCAGATTTTGGTCGGCGGGAAAGAAGTGTCGATTTCTTCGCCGGAAGACGCGAAAAAACTCGGTATCGGCATGGTGCACCAACACTTTAAGCTGGTTGAAAATTTCACCGCCGCCGATAATATCTGGATCGGTGACCGCCACGAGAAAAAACAACTGCTGTCTTCCAAACGCTTCGAAAAAATTGCAAAAATCAGCAAGGATTACGGTTTTGAAATCGACCCGAAAAAATACGTTTATGAAATGTCTGTTTCCGAAAAACAGACGATTGAAATCTTAAAGGTTCTTTATTACGGCGCGGATATTCTGATTTTGGATGAGCCGACTGCGGTTTTGACGCTTCAGGAAACCCGTAAGCTGTTTTCCATTTTGCGCCGCATGAGCAAAGCGGGCTGTTCGATTATCATCATTACCCATAAGCTCAATGAAGTTTTGGAAATCAGCGACCGCGTGACGATTTTGCGAAAAGGCAAATCCATTGACACGGTTGTTACCGCCGAAACCAACGCGCAGGAACTTACCAACATGATGGTCGGCCGCCAGGTTTCTTTGGAAATCGACCGTCCTCAGTGCAACGCGTCCGAACCGCTTTTGAATGTTAAAAATCTTTCGATTGTTAACGACGAAGGCGCGCTTGCGATTGATGACGTTTCCTTTACCGTGCACGGCGGGGAAATCCTCGGTGTTGCCGGTGTTTCCGGCTGCGGGCAAAAAGAACTTTGCGAAGCGATTGCGGGCTTGCAAAAAATTAAATCCGGCGAAATCCTTTATAAGGACGAAAATATCGAAAAACTCCCGCCGCGTGAAATTATCAAACGCGGCATCAGCATGAGCTTTATCCCTGAGGACCGTCTAGGCATGGGCCTTGCAGCGTCGTTGAGCATCACCGACAATATGATGCTCAAAAATTACACGGTGTCGAAAGGACCGTTTGTCGACCGCAAAACGGCGGCAAAAACGGCTGACCGCGTGATTGAAAAACTGGACGTTGTCACGCCGAGCCGCGACACACCTGTGCGCCGGCTTTCCGGCGGTAACGTGCAGAAAATCCTGCTCGGTCGTGAAATTGAAGCCGACCCCAACGTGCTGGTTACGGCGTATCCCGTCCGCGGGCTTGACATTAACTCGTCTTATACGATTTACGACACCTTAAACGAGCAAAAGAAAAAAGGCGTTGCCATTTTGTTCGTCGGTGAAGATTTGGACGTTATGCTGGAACTTTGCGACCGCATTTTGGTGCTTTGCCACGGGCGCGTGACCGGCATTGTCAACGCCAAAGAGACCGACAAAGAAGAACTCGGCCTTTTGATGACGGACGCGTTTTCGAAAGAAGAAACAGAAACTCCCGTTGAGGCGGAACAGGAGACGCAAGCTGAAATTCAGTTCCGCCAGGAAAACACCGGCAAGGAAAAGAAAGCAAAATCCCGCCGTAAGCTATTCCGTATCACGAAGCGCGACGACCTTTCCACAGCAAAAAGCGTTTTGTTTTATATCGGCGCCATCTTGTTTGCGATTGTCGCCGGCGGCGTTCTCGTTGCCTGCATGGGCACCAATCCGTTTTCTTATTATAAAACGGTGTTGGTCGGTTGCTTTAACAACACGATTTATTTCCGCGGATTTATCAGCATTGTCATTCCGCTGTTGATTACTTCGCTCGGTATTGCCTACGCGTTCAAAATGAAGTTTTGGAACATCGGCGCGAACGGCCAGTTTATCATCGGCGCGATTTTTGCCGCTACGGTGGGCTTAGGCTTGGGTGATTCGATTCCGCAGTGGTCGTGTCTGCTTTTGATGTTTGTTGCGGGCGCTGTCGGCGGCGGCCTTTTCGGGTTGATTCCGGCAGCGTTGAAAGTGAAATTCGGCACCAACGAAACACTTCTCACCTTAATGCTTAACTATATTGCGTTCTATATTCTTTCTTATCTCAAGAACGTGATATTCTTTCGCAAGCTGTCCGCAACCGGTGAGTTGCTTCGTCCGGACTTTAAAGTTTTGCCGCAAAACGCCTGGATGTATCAGTTCGATTTCTTCGGCGTGAAAGTGGACGTTTCGCTGATTATCGCCATTGTGTTGGTAATTTTCTCGTTTGTCTATTTCCGCTATACCAAACGCGGTTACGAAATCAGCGTGGTCGGTGACAGCCGTAATACCGCGCGTTACGCCGGTATGAACGTCAATAAAATTATTGTTCGTACAATGTTTTTAAGCTCCGCGATTGTCGGCATTGCCGGTATGCTCCACGTTTCCGGCTCCGCTACCGGACATATGTTAAGCGAAGGCATTACAAGCGACGTCGGCTGGACCGGCATTATCGTTGCTTGGCTTGCCAAACTTAATCCGTTCGGAATCTTGATCGGCAGCGTGCTGATGGGTATTTTGGAAAAAGGCGCGGCGGTTGCCGAAAGCACGTTCAACATTTCCTCTTCCACTTCGGAAATTTTGGAGGGCGTGATTTTGTTCGCCATTCTCGCGGCGGATTTCTTCATTCGTTACAAAATTGTTTGGAACGGTAAAAAAGCAAAAGGGGAGGTTAAACACTAATGGAAACAATTATTAACTTTCTCTATTATTCGATTCGAATGGGCACGCCGTTGTTGTTCGGCACAACCGGCGAAGTGGTCACCGAACGCTCCGGCAATATGAACCTCGGTGTCGAGGGCATGATGGCCATGGGCGCAATCGGCGGCTATTGCGCCGCCTGCTATTCCGGCAGTTTGCTGGTCGGTATTTTGGCGGCGTTTTGCTCGGCGGCGCTCGGCGCGCTGATTTATGCGTTTTTGACCGTGTCTTTACAGGCAAACCAAAACGTAACCGGTCTTGCCCTTACCATTTTCGGCAACGGTGTTTACCTGTTTGTCGGCCGCTCGCTTGCAAAAGCCGGGAATTTTCCGCTGTTAAGCAATTACCCCGATCTTGCCGAAAAAGTTATGGATAAAGGCATCCCGGTGCTTCGGGATATTCCTTATATCGGCAAACTTCTGTTTTCTTACAACATTTTTGTTTATGTTGCGATTGTCGTTGCAATTATTATGTGGGTTTACGTTATGCGTACCAAAACCGGCCTGCGGCTTCGCGCGGTCGGCGAAAACCCGGGCGCGGCGGATGCCTGCGGCGTCAACGTCAACCGCACCCGCTATATCAACATCGTATTAGGCGGCGGAATTACCGGCCTCGGCGGGCTTTATTTGGCATTCGTCATCAACGGCGGTTCCTGGAACGAATTTTGGATTAACGGCATGGGCTGGATTGCGGTCGCGTTGGTTATCTTCGCAAACTGGAACCCGATGAAAGCCATTTTCGGTTCGTTCTTCTTCGGTATGTTTAACGTTTTGATGGCATGGAAGGGCAACCTCAGCGCAACCTTCCCGCGCGTGCTCGGATGGCTTCGGCTTATCCCCGATGAATTCTATCAGCTTCTGCCGTTCCTGATTACGGCGTTGGTGCTTGTTTTTGCTTCTGTCAGCAAAAAGAAAAAGAGCGCGGAACCTGCTGCGGTCGGCGTCAACTATTTCCGCGAGGAACGCTGAAAAAACAACAAAAGAAAAGACCCGGAAAAATCCGGGTCTTTTTTATTTTGCTTTGCTTACAATATGTATATGCCGGAGTCCAGATGGACAATTTCTTTGCCGCAGGTGCGAATATACCGCAAAACCGGCTCGTCAAATGTTCGGAAATCATGGACGGAAAAGTTTTTCAAGTCCACCGTGCGGATTTTGCAAGAGCCCATGTTGCAGACAAACAACTCATTTTCATATTTGGTAACGGAAACGGGGCAGTCAAATGCTGTCGAGGTTTCGCCGCCGATGCGCATATAAAACTTTTTATGTGCAATAGAGTAACTGATAATTGCGTTTTGCTCGGGTACTGTGCACCAAATTTGGTTGCCGTCGGAAGCGACGCCCTGCACCGGGTGACCGTGATACATCAGGTCGCCTGTCCAAACGGTTTTGCCGCTGTAATCAAATACGCCGGTTTCACCGGAGGGGTACACAAGCACCGTGTTGTTGCCGGCAAAGCTGTCGGCATCACACGAAAGATAGTCGCCGATTTCGTCGACGATTTTTTTATAGCCGTTTCCGAATTTGTTTAAAAGATAAACGCTGCGGGTGACCGGAGCGTTTTTCATCTTCTGCACATCTAATCCGTAAAAGGAAACCCTACATTTGTCTTCGCCGAGCATTTCTTTTTTGGAGAATATAATACCGCAGGAAAACGGTATAATGTCGACAATATCAAAGTCAACAATTTTTTTCATCTTTATCACCGAATATATAGAGAGACAATCGTCATAATTTTATGATCTATGACATATTTTACTCGATTTTTTATATTCGGTCAACCGTTTCCGACTATTTTTGAAAAGAATTCATAATTTTTATCCGCTCGTGCAGCCGCTTAATGCATGAACAGTCGGTCTGTTCACACTTTTCTTTTGAGCGACAAAAAATTTGTCGTTCGCCGTTCGGCAAAAAGTGTTCTTCTAAAATCACATTGTGCTGTTTTTCAATGCAATACTGCTCGAAAGTTTCAAAATTTTCCTGCATACTGTTCCCTCCGCGTTGGTTTTCAGTAACAGTATATTCCTTCTTTTATGAAATAATCCTCGGTCATAAATTGTTTTTTCACAGGATATATTTATATAAAAAACGGGAGCGAGGAAATGCGAGGAACATTTTATTTTATTTTGATTTTTTCGGGTGTGCTCATCTTGTTTTCCATGCTGCGGACAAAACGCTTTTTCGCCGCGCTGCTTTTGTCGGTGCTGCAAGGCATCGTCGCTTTTTTTGCGGCGAATTTTGTCGGCGGCTTTTTCGGCGTACATATCCCGATGAACTGGTATTCCCTGTCGGTCGCCGCAGTCGGCGGCACGCCGGGGGTCGTTTTGCTTTTGCTTTTGCAAACGATTTTTAGCCAATAAAGCAAAACGCCGAACCCGTAAACCGGATTCGGCGTAAGTGGTGGACGTTAACGGACTCGAACCGCTGACCCTTCGCACGTCAAGCGAATGCTCTACCAACTGAGCTAAACGTCCATTTTTTTGCTGCTGTTGTATTATATCGGAAACCGTTCAAAAAATCAAGAGTTATTTTCTGTTTTTTCAAAAAAAGTTTTATTTTACACCGGGCGCGCCTTTCAACTGCCCTAAATTAATAATTTTGGTGATGCATATGTACGAAGAAAACAAAGTCTCGCAACAATCAGAAGAAAGACCCTATCCCGTGCGCGCCTACGGCAGGGAACGTCCTGTACGTGAGCCGCAGGAAGAAGAAAAGCCGCGCGATTTCCTTTTGCGCGTCATTTTAACCCAGTCCGCGCTCTGCATCGTGATAGCTCTAGTTGCCTTTGCCGTGATGAAAACGGGCGGGGAGCGGTTTGAAAACGCAAAACAGTCTTATTGGGCGCTGTTCTCCGAAGATATGGAGCGGGAAGAACTGGTTGAGACCTTTAAAAGCGTTTCCGATTTTCTCTTTAAACCGCAAAACGACCTTGCTAAGCCTGAAACCACTGCCCCTGCCGAAACCACGTCATCGCCGGTGACGACGGCGCAAAGTACCGAATCTTTAGATGGTGCGGGCGGTGAAGATTTACTTTACCCCGATAAGACCGCCTCTTTTGCACCGCTGACGGTTTCCGGCTCGTTTTGTGTGCCGGTCGAATACACAAAAGTGACCTCCGCTTTCGGCTACCGTGAAAACCCAGTCACCGGCAAGCAGGGCTTTCACGGCGGAATCGATTTGGCGGCGCCGAGCGGCACGCCGATTTATGCTGCTTTTTCGGGGCAGGTGACGACCGTTTCTTATTCGGAAGTGCGCGGGAACTACGTCATTCTCACGCATGGCAGCGGATTACAGACCGTATATTGCCATTGCAGTGAAATTCTCGTCGAGGAGGGCACGAACATCCGCGGCGGCGAGGTCATCGCCAAAGTCGGCAGCACCGGGCAATCCACAGGACCGCATTTGCATTTTGAAGTGCGTCTTAATTCCGTTCGCTATAACCCCGCGTGGCTGCTTTTTTAAATGACATTTCATGTTTTCGGCGTGCAGGTTAAAATCGGCTTTTTGTTCGCCTTTTTGGTCTGCTGCCTTTTATGTTTCAGCAACAATGTTATTATCCAACTATCCGTGTTATTTTCGCTTTTTCACGAGTGCGGGCATTTGCTGTCGGACTGCCATTACGGCGTCGCGCCGCAGGCGGTCCGGCTCGGGCTTTTCGGCATGACGATTCAGCGCGCGGACGATATACGCCTAAGCTACCGCCAAGAAATCCGAACGGCGCTTGCAGGGCCTTTTGTCAATTTGGCGTTTTGCATTTTGTTTTTTTCGTTTTGGTATTTTTTGAAAACCGAGCTTTTGCTTACCTGCGCGACAGTCAATCTTTGCATCTTTTTATTTAATGCAATGCCTGTGTATTCTTTAGACGGCGGGCGCGCGCTCGAAGCCTATCTTTTTGAAAAAAACAGCGAGAAAACCCGCGTGCGTATAATGTTTCTGACTTCGCTTTTTTGCACGGCGCTCGTTATGGGGGCGGGTTTTTTCTTCCTGTTTCAAAGCGGTCACAACTTTTCGCTTTTGATGCTTTCGTTTTATCTGATTGTCACGCTGTTTAAAAAATGCGGCACATAGGTTTGCAAAATTCTTCTTTTTCGTGTATGATAAAGAAACGAATTTTGAAAATAACAGAGGTATGTTATGTTAAACAGGGCAGTGGAACGGCTTTTGCCGCATGTGCAGAAGCCGGCAAGATATACGGGCGGCGAGCTCAACAGCGTCGTAAAAGACGCAAGCAAGGTGAAACTGCGCTATGCGTTTTGCTTTCCCGACAGCTACGAAATCGGTATGTCCCATTTGGGTATGAAAATTTTATACAGCCTTGTCAACGAGCGCGACGACGCGTGGTGCGAACGCGTGTTTGCCCCGTGGGTGGATATGGAAGAAGAAATGCGCAAAAATCATGTGCCGCTCTTTGCTTTAGAAAGCGGCGACGCGCTGGACAAGTTCGATTTAATCGGCTTTACGCTCCAATATGAGCTTTCCTATTCCAATGTGCTCAATATGCTCGACCTTGGAAATATTCCGCTTCGAAGCAAAGACAGAACTTCTTTAACTCCGATTGTGGTCGGCGGCGGACCGTGCGCCTGCAACCCGGAACCGTTGGCGGACTTTTTTGATATTTTCCTGCCGGGCGAGGGGGAAGAGGTCACCAATGAGCTGATTGACCTTTTAATCGAGCATAAGGAAAAAGGTTCAACCAAATTGGAATTTTTACGTGAGGCGGCAAAAATCGAGGGCGTTTATGTCCCCGCGTTTTATGACGTCGCTTATCACGAAGACGGCACAATCGCTTCGGTGACGCCCAAAGAAACCGCGCCGGCGCGCGTCAAAAAACGGATTATTTCCGACTTGGATTCGGTGTATTACCCGGACAAGTTTGTCGTGCCGTTCGTCGATATTGTCCACGACCGCGCGGTCACGGAAGTTTTCCGCGGCTGTATTCGCGGCTGTCGTTTTTGCCAGGCCGGGTTTATTTACCGTCCGATTCGGGAAAAGAAAAGCGAAACCGTCAACCGCCAGGCAAAATGCCTTTGTGAAACCACCGGCTATGACGAAGTGTCGCTTTGCTCGTTGAGCACCAGCGACTATTCCCAGGTTGAAAAACTGATTCCCGATATGCTCTCTTGGGCGGGGCCTGAAAAAATCAATGTTTCTCTGCCGTCTTTGCGCGTGGACAATTTCTCTGAAGAACTGATGGAAGAATTAAAGAAAGTGCGCAAAAGCGGGCTTACCTTTGCGCCGGAAGCGGGCACGCAGCGGCTTCGTGATGCCATCAATAAAAACGTTACCGAAGAAGAGGTTTTGCGCACTTCGGCGCAGGCGTTCCGCGGCGGTTGGACGGCGGTCAAACTCTATTTTATGATGGGACTTCCGACCGAAACATTAGATGATATTGCGGGCATTGCCGAGCTTGCGCAAAAGGTGGTTAACGAATTTTATAAAAACCCGGACAAGCCCAAAGGCAAAGGCGTTACCGTGAGCGTCAGTGTCGCTTCTTTTGTGCCGAAGCCTTTTACGCCGTTCCAGTGGGAGCCGCAGGACACCATGGAACTGCTTGTGGAAAAGCAAAAGCATTTGCTCGAAAATGTCCATACACATAAAATCCAAGTCAGCTGGCATCAGTCGCAAACCAGCTTTTTGGAGGGCGTTTTTGCCCGCGGCGACCGAAAGCTTTGCGATGTAATTGAAAGCGCGTGGAGAAAGGGCTGTAAGTTTGACGGCTGGGATGAATTTTTCCTGTTTGATAAATGGACGGAAGCGTTCAAAGAATGCGGCGTGGACCCGTCTTTTTATTCCAACCGCCGCCGTGATTTCAATGAAATTTTGCCGTGGGACCATTTGGATTACGGCATTCGCAAGGAATTCTTGATTGCGGAAAACAAAAAGGCGCACGAAAGTGTGACAACGCCCAACTGCCGGCAGAAATGCTCGGCGTGCGGGGCGGCAAAACTCAACGGGGGGCATTGCGATGCAAAATGACGTTCGCATTTTCTTTACGAAAACCGGCACGGCGAAATATATTTCGCATCTCGACTTGATGCGCTGTATGTCCCGCGCGTTCCGCCGTGCGCAAATTCCGCTGTGGTTTACGGAAGGGTATAATCCCCATTTGTTTATGACCTTTGCGCGTCCGCTGTCGTTAGGGCAGGAGAGCCTTTGCGAGTGCGTCGATGTCCGCCTTACGGGGGAAATGACTTTTAAAGAAATCAAAAGCCGAATGAATGACGCGCTGGTTCCCGGCATTACGATTGTTTCCGTTGCAAAGCCCGTGCACAAGCCGACCGAAATCGCGTTTGCCGATTATGAAATCAAATTGTTTACAGATGAACCCGAAACGGTTCGCGCGGCATTAGAGACAGGCCTTTCCAAAGCGCAAATTCTTGTCACCAAAAAAGCAAAACAGGGCAGACGGAAAATTGACAAAGAAATCGACATCAAACCGAATGTGATTTCCGCCGAGGTTTCAAAAACCGAAAACGGCGTTTTACTTCTTGTCCGGCTGACGGCGGGGGATCAAAATAACATTAACCCCACGCTTTTGCTGTCGGCCGTTTTGGGAGAAGCAAGCGAAAAAATCGACCACACGGAAATTTTAAAAAAGTGTGTTTTGCTCGAAAACGGCGAAAACTTCTCTTGATTTTCTTTCTATGTAACTTTTTGTAAAAAATACTTGCTTTTTTAAAGGACTTGTGCTATTATACTTAAGCATTTGTGCGTTGGTTCCTTTCCAACGGCAGTTAATGGCAACATTAAAGCTGGCGGTCCTCTGCATTTTTACTTGTGTATGAACGCCTGAAAACATTTTAGGAGGTTCATTATGGACGCATTGAAAGTGATTACCGAAGGCATGATTAAAGAAGACCGTCCGCACGTTAAAGTTGGCGACGTTGTGAAAGTTCACGTAAAGATTCGTGAAGGTGAAAGAGAAAGAATTCAGGTTTTTGAAGGCACGATTATCGCTGTCAAAGGCAGCGGCGTTTCCGAAACCTTTACCGTTCGCCGCGTTTCTTACGGCGTCGGCGTGGAAAGAGTTTTCCCTGTAAATTCTCCCAACGTTGCAAAGGTCGAATTGGTTCGTTCCGGTAAAGTCCGCAGAAGCAAACTTTACTACCTGCGCGACAGAGTCGGTAAGGCTGCCAAAGTTAAAGAGCAAATCTAACTGAATCAACAAGACGTTTTGAAAGAGCAGATTTTCTGCTCTTTCTTTTTTTGCTTATTTGCTTTTTTTGCTTTAGAAACAGGGCAGGATAATTCTTACGCGGCATTAAGAATTTCGTAAGAATTTGTAACTTGACTTTCCTTAAAATTCCGCTTACTATGGGGGTAGAAAGATTTGTCGAAAGAAGGTGCATTATGACAAAAAAACGCATTCGTATCGAAAGAATTATTTTGCTTGTGTTGGCGGCTGTTATTTTGTGCTTATCTATTGCGCTCGCCGTCACAGGTTCAAAATATAAAGCATTAAAACAAAATTCCGCCTCCGCTTCCGAAGCACTTGTAAGCGCACAGCAGGCGCAGGAAAGCCTTGCCGGGCAAAAGCAGCAGGAAGCCTCCTCTTACCAGGACGCGCTAAACGAACAAAGTGCGGCGTATGAGAGCGAAAAAAATGAACTGAACGATAAGATTTCAGAACTCAATAAACAAATTGCGCTGAAAAAAGCGACAACAACCACGAAGCCGGGAGAAACCCCGGCAACGCCGAATCCCCAACCACAACCGACCGTGCCTTCAAAAGTCCCCGATTTGTCCGCCAAAACGATTTATTTGACGTTCGATGACGGCCCGTCGTCTCGCACGCCGGAAGTGCTTCGGATTTTGAAGCAATATGGCGTCAAGGCGACTTTTTTTGTCATTAACGGCGGGAAATATAATAAATATATGAAAGACATTGTTGCCGACGGTCATACAATCGCGCTGCACTCCTACTCGCATGACTATAAAAAAATCTATTCTTCCGAAACCGCTTATTTTCAGGATTTACAGCAGATTTCGGATTTGGTCTATAACGAAACCGGCGTGCGAAGCAATGTTGTCCGCTTTCCCGGCGGGAGCAGCAATACCGTCAGCCGGAAATACAACAAGGGCATTATGAGCCGCTTAACTGCGCAAATGGCGGACAAAGGCTATGCTTATTTTGACTGGAATGTTTCCTCCGGCGACGCCAACGGGAATTCGATTCCGGCGGCGACGTTAATTAATAATTGCCGAAAACTGCCGTCCAAGCAAACGGTTGTTGTTTTGATGCATGACGCCGGCGCAAAAAAAACCACTGTGGCGGCGCTGCCGGCCATTATTGAGTATTACAAAGCCGCCGGCTGCAAGTTTGGAACACTTTCCGCGAGCACCCCGACCGTGCACCAGCGTGTTCTCAACTAATTTCGCGAATTTTTTGTGTATATTCAATATGTGTTCGCAATTCCTGTTGTCAATTTGCACAAAGTTGAAGCTGTGAATATAAATCGACTTTGGAACACCCACTGAAATCTTGCAAAATCCCCCATATATCGTGTTTTAACCGTTGACGAGGACAAGTTTTGTGGTATAATATGTTACTGGAAAGCAGGATAAACCTATTCCTATTATTTTGATATATGGGGAGAATGATTATGTTCGTTAAAGAAGTTGTTGTTCAGAATCAAGTTGGTCTGCATGCTCGTCCGGCTACCTTCTTTATCCAGAAGGCGAACGAATACAAATCTTCGATTTGGGTCGAAAAGGACGAAAGAAGAGTGAACGCAAAGAGCTTGCTCGGTGTTCTTTCCCTCGGCATCATGGGCGACACAAAAATCCGTATTATTGCCGGCGGTCCCGATGAGGAACAAGCCGTTGAAGGTCTTGTGAAACTGGTAGAATCTGGTTTTGCTGAATAACACATAATTAGAATATGATTTCCCACAGACACGCCGCGCACTTGCTTCGGTGTGTCTGATTTTGTATCACGGCGTTTTAGGTGGTGAGGTTTTGAACGAAAAGCGTGCTGAACTGCGCGCAAAGGCAATGCGGCTACCGCTGCTGCCCGGCGTGTATATCATGAAAAACAAGCAAAATGAAATTATTTATATCGGCAAGGCAAAAGCGCTCAAAAACCGCGTCAGCCAATATTTCGGCTCGCCGAACGGCCACACAATCAAAGTGCGCAAAATGGTCGAAAACGTGGACCATTTTGACTATATTGTGACCGACAGCGAATTTGAAGCGTTGGTGCTCGAATGCAGCTTGATTAAGCAGCATATGCCGAAATACAATATCCTGCTCAAAGACGATAAAGGTTATAGCTATATCCGCGTGGCGGGCGACAAATACAAAACCATAACGGCGGTTTTGCAAAAATATGACGACGGCGCAGAATATATCGGTCCGTACACCAGTTCTTATGCCGTTAAGCAAAGCGTGGACGCCGCCAACAAGATTTTTTTGCTTCCGCAATGCGGCAAAACTTTTGACGGAAAAATTACCCGCAGCCGCCCTTGCTTAAATTATTATATCCACCAGTGCTGCGGTGTCTGCACAGGGAAAGTGAAACAAAAAGAATACGCCGAACGCGTCGAAGAGGCGCTCCGCTTTTTAAAAGGCGATACGCGCGAAATCCTGCGTTCCATGGAAGCGCAAATGCAGCAGGCGGCAGAAGATATGGATTTTGAGCGCGCCGCGACTTTGCGCGACCGGATTCGCGCCATACGGCGCATGCAGGACAAGCAAAAAGTCGTTTTCAAGTCCGTGGAAGAACAGGACGTCTTTTCCATAGCGGAGTCGGAAAACACCGTTTGCCTTGCCGTGCTTCGTTTTTCAGACGGGCGGCTGTTTGACAGCGAACATTTCTTTTTTGATAAAACCGAAAGTACCCAAAGCATGATGTCGTCTGCGATTTCTTCCTATTATTCTATGCAGCGCAACATTCCGCGCCGCGTCACCGTGGACGGCGGGGTAGAAGGGCAGGCAGATTTGGAGCGCTTGCTTTCGGAGAAAAAGGGCAAAAAGGTGGTTATCGTTTGCCCGAAACGCGGCGAGCAACTGGAAGTTGTGCACATGTGCCGCGAAAACGCGCAGGAAAAATTGGCGTTAAAGCTCGGCAAAACCGGAAAATCCGTCGCGGTGCTCGAAGAACTGCGGGATTTGCTGGGGCTTGAACGCACACCCAATTATATTGAATCTTACGATATTTCTCATACCGCGGGGCAGGACAGCGTCGCCGGTATGGTCGTGTTCCAAGACGGCAAACCGCTGAAAAGCGCTTATAAACGCTTTAAAATCCAGTCGTTTACCGGCAATGACGATTACCGAGCCATGCACGAAGTGCTCGAACGGCGCTTTGCAGAATATGAAAAATGCAAAGACAGCGGCGAGGGTTTCGGCAGGCTCCCCGATTTGATTTTGCTCGACGGCGGTATCGGGCAGGTGCACGCTGTGATGCCGGTGCTCCAAGCGCACGGGTTGCAGGTGCCGCTGTTCGGTATGGTGAAAGACAACAAACACCGCACCCGCGCGATTGCATGTAACGGCGGTGAAATTGAAATCCAGTCGAAACGGCGCGTCTTTACATTGATTTCCGATATACAAGAAGAGGTCCACCGTTTCTCGGTCGCTTATCACCACAGCAAGCACGCCAAACGTAGCCTTGCGCTGACGCTTACGGAAATCGACGGCATCGGCGAAAACAAGGCAAAGGCGCTTTTAAAACACTTTAAAACGCTGACCGCCATTCGCTCGGCTTCCGTGGAGGAGCTTTGCAAGGCGGAGGGCATACAACGAAAAACGGCGGGAAAAATTTACGCCTATTATCACCAAGAGGATGAATAACATGAAAAAAGCTATTGTTTTTGATTTGGACGGAACGCTTCTCAATACGCTGGACGATTTAAAGGACAGCACGAACTTTGCACTGCAGTCCTGCGGTTTTCCCGAAAGAAGCTATGACGAAGTGCGCCGCTTTGTCGGCAACGGGATTCGCAAACTGATTGAACGTGCGGTGCCCACCGGCGCAACGCCCGAAAAAACGCAAGAATGTTACGAAGCGTTTTGCGAACACTATAAACATAATATGGAAAATAAAACCGCCGAATACGACGGCATTTCCGATATGCTGAAAGCGCTTTACGAAACCGGTTATAAAATGGCAATCGTCACCAACAAGGCGGATTTTGCCGCGCAGGCGCTTTGCGGTGATTTGTTCGGGAAATATATTAAAACCGTGGTCGGCAGCGTGGACGGCAGACCGAACAAGCCCGCGCCGGACGGGGTGTATTATGCGCTTTCTAAAATGGGCGTTACCAAAGACGAAGCGGTGTTTATCGGCGACAGCGACGTGGATATCCAGACGGCGAAAAACGCCGGTATGGACGCAATCGGCGTGCTTTGGGGCTTCCGTGACCTTGCCGATTTACAAAAAGTCGGCGTAAAAACGACCGTAACCAACACCCAAGAGCTGAAAAATTTGTTGCTCTCTTTAAAAAAATGATGATTTTAGTTGACTTTTATGCTAAAATAGTGAAAAATAGCATTGTAATCTTTTAGGAGTGTGCCATGCGGGTCATTACAGGTAAGGCAAGAGGCCGAAAACTCAAAACGCTCGAAGGGGAGGACGTTGTCCGCCCGACTTCTGACAAAGTCAAAGAGGCAATGTTCAGCATTGTCCATTTTGAGCTGGACGGCGCAACGGTGCTTGACGCGTTTGCCGGTTCCGGTCAGCTTGGTATCGAGGCGCTCAGCCGCGGTGCTGCAAAGGCCTATTTTATTGATGAAAATAAAGCGGCTTTTGAAACAGTCAAAGAAAACTTGAAGCTTACGAAGTTGTTTGACGACGCCGTGGTTTTGAATGCGGATGCTTTTACCTATATGCGCAACACGCAGGAAAAGTTTGACATTGTGTTTTTAGACCCGCCTTATAGAAAAGAGCTTGTGGCAAACGCTTTGCCGGTTGCTGCTCGCTGCTGCAAACCCGGCGCGCTGGTCGTTTGTGAAACCGACGCGCGCGAGGAGCTTCCCAAAACGGCGGGAACGCTTACAAAATTTCGCGAATATAAATATTCCAAAACCAAACTGACGACATACAGAAATCAAGAGGAAACGCTATGAAAACAGTCATTTGTCCCGGCAGTTTTGACCCGGTCACCATGGGGCATTTGGACATTATCCGCCGCAGCGCTAAGATGTTTGACAAAGTGCTTGTGGTGGTGATGACCAATTACCATAAGCGCAATACTTATGTCTTTTCCGCGGACGAACGCGTCGATTTGCTCAAGCGCTGCACGCGGGATATGGAAAATGTGGAAGTGGAGCAATACGACGGCCTTTTGGCGGAATACGCGCGTCAAAAAAACGCGGTTGCCGTTGTGAAAGGGCTTCGCGCGGTTTCCGACTTTGAATATGAATTTCAGCAGGCGCTGACCAATAAAAAGCTCAACAGCGAGCTGGAAACGATTTTTGTAACGACCACCGCCGAGAACATGTTTTTAAGTTCCAGTGTTGTGAAACAAGTCTGCGAATTGGGCGGGGATATCAGCAATTTTGTCCCCGAGGAAATTCGTGACGATATAATTAAAAGAATCAGCAGAGGTGAAAGAGAATGACAATAGAAAGCTTGCTGGATGAAATCGAAGATATTTTGGAAGAGGGGAAAAGCGTTCCGTTTACTTCCAATTTGCTTGTCAATGTGGAGGACATTCGCCGGGTTATTGAGGACATTCGGTTGAATATGCCCGACGAATTGATGCAGGCGCGTAAAATTGCTTCCGAACGGAAAGAAATTTTGACCGCCGCCCAAAATTCTGCAGACGAAATCATTGCCGCTGCGCACAAGCGTGCAAAAGAGCTTGTCGCGGAGCACGAAATCACCAAAGGTGCCGAGATTTCTGCCGCCGACATTATGGCACAGGCTCGCGCCCAGGCGGGCGAAATCGTTGAGGGCGCTCGTGCCACGGCGTCTGAACTTACCGACCAGGCGCAGAAATGGGCGAACGATATGCGTTCAAGCGCAAGCGAATATGTGGAAAACATTGTCGCGCTTGCCGACGAAAGCCTTACCAATTCCGTCAACGAAATCCGCCGTGCACGCCAGTCCCTGCGGGCTGCCGCGCAGCACAAAAAAGTCGAAAACTAAGTTTATAGCTTTGCATGTATTTTCACCTCGTCGCATATATATGTGTACGAGGTGAATGTTTATGTTCGTGTTTTCCGTGCACAAAAGGCAGGTTAAGCTTTATATTTTAATCGCCTGTATCGTGGCTGTTGCCATTGCATTTTTTGTCGTGTCGAAAAAGGGCGTCGAGGCTTCCAACAACTCGAATATGAATTTAAAGGCGTCTACGGCCGAGGAGCGAATTGCCTACCTTTCGCAGTTCGGCTGGAGTGTTCTCGAGGACCCGGTCGAAGTCAAAGAGGTCATTATTCCCGAAACTTTTGACGACACCTACACGGCTTACAACGAACTGCAAAAATCTCAGGGGTTTGATTTGTCGCTGTATGCCGCGCGGCGCGTGAAATGCTGGACCTATCAGGTGACCAATTACCCGGGCTATGAAAACCGCGATTGTATCCACGCCAATCTTTTGGTGTATGACGGGCAGGTCATCGGCGGAGATGTTTCCTCGACGGAGCTCGACGGCTTTATGCACGGGTTCGTCGCGCCCGGGGCCGAAAACACAACACAACAAGCGGAAAGCACGACTGCCGCAGGGTAAAAAGGATGTGAAACAGAATGCTTGAAAGGCTCGATAAAGTGTTGGCACAAAGCGGCTCGCTTTCCCGAAAAGAGGTGAAAGCGCTTGTCCGTAAGGGCTGTGTATTGGTCGACGGACAACAAGTGACCGCCGCCGATATGAAAATCGACCCCGAAACGGCAAGCATTCTTGTAAACGGCGAGCCATTTCAATATAAGCGTTTTGTATATATTATGCTTAACAAACCCGAAGGCGTGGTTTCGGCGAGCAATTCCGGCCGTGAAAAAACCGTCGTGGACCTTGTGCCGGATACTTTGCGGCGTAACGGCTTGTTCCCGGCGGGAAGGCTCGACAAAGACACGACCGGCTTTGTGCTTCTGACCGATGACGGCGCGTTTGCCCACCGCATTTTATCACCGAAAAACCACATTTAGAAAACCTATCTCGCGACGCTTACCGTGCGCCCGGACGAGGAAAGCCTCAACCGCCTTCGTGCGGGGCTCGAACTTCGTGACGGCACAAAGCTTTTGCCGGCAATTGTCGAGCGAATTCCGGGCACGGAAACGCAGGTAAAAATCAAAATTTGTGAGGGGAAATACCACCAAATCAAGCGGATGTTTGCTGCGGTCGGCAATCCCGTGACAGCGCTTCAAAGAACGCATATGGGCAATTTGGCGTTGGACCCGTCGCTTTCCCCCGGAGAATGCCGGGAAATTTCAGAAGAAGAACGAAAACAGATAGCCGATTTTTAACGGCTGTCTGTTTTTTTTGCACTGCCGGAAGATTTCCAGCATAGAATGTAGCAAGAAATTGGTGGTGGTTAGGATGCGTCAAATGGTAATAAAAGTCGGGTCCGTTACCTATGCAATGAAAGGCAGAAATGTCTTGCAGGGGTACGGCATCCGCGCGCGGGTTGTGAAAACACCGAAGCCGCAGAAAAACGAGGGCTGCGGCTATTCGCTGGTTCTCCGCGACCCGCCGATGAATGTTCCTGAAATCTTACGGCGCGCCGGTGTGGAAGTTTTAGACGCGAAGTGGGAGTCATGATATATTTTGACAACGCGGCAACAACTTACCCGAAGCCGAACGGCGTAATTGCGGCAGTTCGGGAAGCACTTTTGTTTTACGGGGCGAACCCGGGTCGCGCGGGACACAAAATGGCATATCATACAGCAGAAAAAGTGTTTGAAGTTCGTGACGCTGTTTCAGAAATTTTCGGCCTGCATGCGCCGGAACGGGTGATTTTTACAAAGAATTGCACCGAATCGCTGAATTTTGCAATTAAAGGACTTGCGAAAAAAGGCGGTCATTTTATTTGTTCGGATTTAGAGCACAACGCCGTTATGCGCCCGCTCGAAGCGTTAAAGCTTGCCGGCGTTTGCGATTGGTCGGCGGCGAAAACCGGCAAAACAGATGAAGAAACGGTTGCCGCTTTTGAAAAACTGATGCGCAATAACACAACGGCGTTTGTCTGTACGGCGGCTTCCAATGTGTCCGGCAAAGTTTTGCCGGTGGAAAAGCTCGCCGCAGTTGCACACAAATATAAAATTCCAATAATTGTAGACGCCGCGCAGTCCGCCGGAATTTTGCCGCTTGATTTGCAAAAAAGCGGCATAGATTTTCTTTGTGCCCCCGGTCATAAAGGGCTTTACGGACCTATGGGTACAGGAATTTTGCTTTGCAATTCGGATTTGCCGTTATCCACGATTATCGAGGGCGGAACCGGCAATTTTTCTGCACAGCTCACCCAGCCGGAAGCCTACCCCGAGCGGCTCGAAAGCGGCACAATCAACGTGCCCGGCATTTTGGGACTCGGCGCGGGCGTTCGGTTCTTACAACGCGTCGGATTAGAGTCAATTCATAAGCGCGAAGAAAAGTTGATGCGAAAGGTGTTCCGCGCACTGAAAACTATGCCAAAAATTCAACTTTATACCGACTTTGAAAGTACGGAAGAAAGGTTTGTCCCGTTGCTATCTTTCAACTTCAAAGGTGTGCCGAGCGAGGAAGTGGGACGGCTTTTGTCCGAAAAGGGGATTGCTGTGCGCGCAGGGTTACATTGCGCCGGTGCCGCGCACCGAAAATACGGCACTTTGGAGTCGGGAACCGTGCGAATTTGTCCGTCTGCATTCACAACGGAAAAAGATGTAAATAGTTTATTAATTTCTTTAATTCAAATTGCAAAAGCGGTTTAATTATGATACAATATATCGTGATATTATATGCTATGTTTGTATGCATGTTGCGGTATATTGTATTTTTTTGTCGAAACGGGTGGTCGTATGCTACAATTCTTATCCATTTCCGAAGCGTTTTCAGAAATCGGAAAAGCAATTTTGAGTTTTAACAGCATTTCCGATGTACTGGATGTGCTTTTGGTGGCTTTTGTCATATACAGCGCCATTAAACTGATTCGTGAAACCAGAGCCATTCAACTGGCGAAAGGTTTTGTGCTCCTGCTTGCGGTTTACGCGCTGGTTTATGTGCTCAATATGCAGGTCAGCACCTATATGTTCTCCGTGATATTTTCCAATATCCTTTTGGTGCTTGTGGTTATTTTTTCACCTGAGATTCGCCACGCGCTCGAAAGTGTCGGCCGCAGCAGCGTTTCCAATTTTAATTTCTTCGGCTTTAAAAACAGCGAGGAGCTTCGCCGACAGGAAGTTTATCAAGATATGATTCGCGCTGTCACCAAGGCGTGTACGGATATGAGCGATAAACGAATCGGCGCTTTGATGGTCTTTGAAAAAGATACGATTTTAGGCGAAATTATCAACACGGGAACGCCGGTGGACGCTGTGATTTCCGCGGAAATGATTGGTAACATTTTTTATCCGAAAGCTCCGCTGCATGACGGCGCGGCAGTGATTCGCAATGCGCGTATTTGCGCCGCCGGTTGTATTTTGCCGCTGACGAAAAACACTGATGTCAGCAGTGAACTCGGTACTCGGCACCGTGCAGCAATCGGTATGAGCGAACAAAGCGATGCGCTTATTGTCGTGGTTTCCGAAGAGACCGGTGCGATTTCCGTAGCATACAAAGGGGAGCTGAACCGGAACCTTTCCAGCGGCGACCTTCGTGAAATATTAACGGAAAGTTTTATAAAACCGGACAATTCTGACGATAACCGTTTTATCAAACTGTTGAAGGGACGGCATAAGCATGAAAAGAAATAAAAATACAGCTGCCGGAAATCCGCCGGCCGCCAAAAAAAGGAAAAGCTTAAACAGTTTGGTTTACAATAACAAAGTCGTTATGCTGATTTCTTTGGTACTCGCATTCGGCATTTGGATTTGGGTCGCGATTGAAAAAAGCCCGGTTGTGGAAGCGACTATAAGTTCGGTGCCTGTGCAAATTAACATGGAAAACAGCGTTCCGGCACAGCTGAATTTACAAACTTTCGGGCAAACGGAGTTTTATGTGGACGTTACGGTCTCCGGCAAGCGCTTTATCGTGTCTACCATTAAACCGGAAGATATTACTGTTGTGGCACAGACCAACTATGTAAATTCAGCGGGCACAAAATCACTCCAACTTAAGGCTTCGGTCAATAACTCTAAGGATTTTGAAATTACCGGCCTTTCTCAAAATTATATTGACGTGTATTTTGACACCTATAAAGAAGCGGAATTTGCCGTAACCCCGCGCATTACCGCGCCGAATGACCAAACCGTGATTGACGGGTGTATTCTCGGCGATGTTGTATTTTCACAAAATACGGTTGTCGTCAGCGGCCCATCAACCGAAGTGAACAAAGTGACCGGTGTCGTAGCGGAAACCACAATCTCGTCTCCGCTTTCGGCGACAACCACCACGCAGCCCGAAATCAAATTACAGACGGAAGGAAACGAAACGCTTTCGAACGTTCAAATTGATACGGGCGACACGGCGATTACCATGACGATGCCGGTTTTGAAAAAAGTTGTTTTGCCGACAACGGTGACCTTTAAAAATGCGCCGGCAGGGTATTTAAATGAAAACGTGCCGGTGACGGTGTCGCCCTCTCAGGTGGAAGCGGCAGTCCCCGTCGAAAAAATTAATGAAATTACAAGCATCAGCGTCGGCACGGTTGATTTTTCCGAACTGGATGCCGGATATAATGTGTTTAACTTCAAAGCGTCGGATATTACCGAATATACTATCACCAACAGCAAAACAAGGTTCAAAGTAACCATCAATATGTCCGGTAAAACCTCGGCGACTTTTACCGTACCGGCTGAAAACATTTCCATTTCGGCACAAAAAGACGGCTTTTCTTCCGTCGTCATTCCGTCTTCAATTACCAATGTGCGCGTCGTCGGCACGCCGGATGAAATTGCCGCACTGACGAACGCCATGTTGTATGTGGAACTGGATTTGAAAGATTACGATGTGCAGGTCGGTGAGCAAACGGTGGACGCCAATGTTGTTATTAAGGGCAACACCAAAGCATGGGCAACGGGAACTTATTTTGTTCGGATTAGTTCGGTGACTGCGCCCGCTTCTTAAATGAGATAAAGGAGGATAAGCCATGAAAAGAGCATTCTGTGTACTGTTGCTTTTTGTCCTCCTTTCATTGACCTTTTGCGGCTGTTCCCCGACAATTGCCAATATTGATGATTTAATGCGCCCGCCGAAACTGTCGGGAGAAAATTCCGGGATTCAGGAAGCCTTTGAGCTGGCAACCGCCGGAAAAACCATTCAAATGAAAACGCCGATAACAGGTTCAAATCGTTCTTCCTATGTGCTCCATGATATTGACGGTGACGGCGAAGAAGAGGTGATTACCTTTTACAGCGACGCGACGGATGAAACAGCTGTATATATGCACGTATTGAACTTTTCCGATGGGCGTTGGCAGTCGGTAGCGGATGTAAAAGGCAAAGGCACTGAAGTTTATAAAATTGATTTTTGCGATATGAACGCTGACGGTATTTCGGAAATTGTCGTTTGCTGGTCGTTGTTTGAAAGCCGCGGCGGAAAAATACTCACGGTTTATGCGCCGTCTTTTGAGGAAGAGAGCCAAACCGTCCGAGAACTTGTCAGTGAGCCGTTTACACAATCCGTTATTTTGGATATTGACGGAGACGGCACAGACGAAATCTTTTTAGCGGAGATTTCTGTTTCTAATGATAAGACAAGTACGCTCGGAAAAGTTTTATCCATGGATTCTGATTTAGGAATATACAGTATGGGTATCGTGGAGTTGACCCCGGCTGTCAGCATTTTGGCTTTGCAAAGTCAACCGGCAAAAAATGATAGCCCGGCGTTCGTTTTTTTGGACAGTGTAATCAACGAAACGACGGCGATTACGGATATTATCTATTGGGATAAAGAAACTTTCAGCTTAAAAGCACCGCTGTCAGAAACCAATCGGTCTGCTTTTTCCGAAACAGCGCGTTCCGCTTCCTTAACCTCTGCGGATATTGATAAAGACGGTCAGTTGGAAATTCCCGTTACCAAAACACTCGACGGCGCGCAAACGGTGTCCGGAGAGGAAGTCCAACCGTTAGAATTAACGACATGGCTTAAGTTTAGCAACGGAGCTTTGTCTGCGGAACAAAGGGATTTGATGATTTATTCGTCATCCTATATGTTTTCATTCTCAGAGACGGATGCAAAGAATATTGCGGTTGTGAATAATACAGCAGAACGAATTTGCTCGTTTTATAAACGGAACCACGCCGGTGAGCGAGGCAGTTTGCTATTTGAAATTGTTACGGTGCCGAGCGTCGAGTGGGAACGAAGACAAATGGAGGATTACACGGTTTTAACCACCAACCATTCGTTAACCTACGCTTACAAAATCACGGAACAGGGGACACTTGAGGATATTGACGACGCATTTATTGCGTCGCGCTTTTCAACATTAACTGCATAAAGGGGCTATTTATGAAAACGGTTTTAATTGCGGAAGATGAAAAATCCATTCGGGATTTTATTGTGATCAACTTAAAGCGAAGCGGCTATGATGTGCTGGAAGCAGAAAACGGCAAACAGGCTGCGGATTTATTTGATAAAAACAACGACAATATTGATGTGGTTGTTTTGGATATTATGATGCCGGAAATGGACGGTATGGCGGTCTGTAAACATATTCGCGAGAAAAATGCCGGTGTCGGGATTATTCTTTTGACAGCGAAAGCGCAGGAAATTGACAAGATTTCCGGACTGATGAGCGGCGCAGACGATTATGTTACCAAGCCATTTTCGCCATCAGAACTGATGGCCCGTGTGGATGCTGTGTACAGGCGCGTATCTCTTTTGAAAGAACGAGAGGCGCAAAAAGCAGATGACAAAATCATCACACTCGGCGATTTTTCCCTGCATACCCAAGAACGCCTGCTTTTCAAAAACGGCAAGCCGATTGAACTTACACAAATTGAATATCAAATCTTAGAATATTTATTCCGAAACCCCAACACCGTGTTGGAGCGCGCCTCTATTCTGAATAAAGTTTGGGGCCACGATTATTTTGTCGATGATAAAGTCATTGATGTCAACATGCACCGCTTACGCGGTAAAATCGAAGACGAGCCCGCCCAACCGAAGCACCTGGTCACCATTTGGGGTATGGGCTATAAATGGATTGTTTAAAGAAAAAGCGAAAGGAGCGGATTGCCTTGACCGTCGGCAAGAGTACAATTACAAAGCGTTGGGTGCTAAATACCCTCTGCGTTATCATTGTAGTTTTGCTGGGGCTTGTCGCGGTTGCAATGATGCTGTTCAAAGAACAGTATTACGAGTCGGTGCGTTTAACAATGAATTCTCGTGCGACCGGTATGGTCAGCTCTTATTTCAACCTGTCTTCTACAGATTCGGATGAAGCGTTTAATTTGCGCGCCAAAGATTTTGTGGAAAGCTTTAACGATAAGAATATTATGGAAGTTTGGGTGATTGACCGCTACGGAAACGTCGTGGTATCCTCCAGCGGCTTTTCGGTTGCAAATGAAGAATACCCGGACTATTACGAAGCCAAAACCGCAGAAAACGGGAAAGCCAACTGGATCGGCCGCACAAGCTCCGGCGAGCACATAATGTCTTTAACCTTTATGCTGAACGGTGCACACGGTCAGCAACAAGGTGCGGTGCGCTATATTATTTCTTTGCAGGATTTAGACGCGCAGCTGTGGACGGTGTTTTGCCTGTTGCTTTTCCTTTGCTTGGTCATAATCGCTTTTGTTACAATTTCAGGAATGTTTTTTATCCGTTCGATTGTATATCCCGTGAAGCGCATCAACGAAACCGCCTTGCGGATTACCAACGGCGACTGGTCCGCGCGCATTGAGGGGCAGAAATACGATGATGAAATCGGTCAGCTTTCCACGACCATCAACAATATGGCGCATGAAATCAATGAAACCGACCGCATGAAAAATGAGTTTTTGTCTACCATTTCCCACGAGCTTCGCACGCCCTTAACCGCAATTAAAGGCTGGGGCGAGACGCTTTTAGACACGCCCGCCAAAGATGAAGCGTTGCAGGAAAAAGGGTTAGAGGTCATTATCAACGAATCGGCACGTCTTTCCGATTTGGTGGACGAGCTTTTGGACTTTTCCAGAATGGAAAGCGGCAACATGACCATGCGTTTTGACAGGTTTGATTTGCTCCAAACGCTCAAAGAGGTTGTAATGACATTTAAAGAGCGTTCTTTACGTGAAACGATTGACTTAGAAAGCACAATCCCGCAAATTTCCGTGCAGATGTACGGCGACGAAAATCGTATTAAACAGGTTTTTTTCAATGTTTTGGATAATGCCTTTAAATATACAGATGCAGGCGGCTGTGTATATGTAAAAGCCACCGCCGAAAAAAAGAATACCGTGGAAATTACGGTAACGGATACCGGCTGCGGCATCGCGCCGGAAGATTTACCGCATGTGACCGAAAAGTTTTATAAAGCCAATACCGCCGTGCGCGGGTCCGGCATTGGCCTAGCAGTGGTGTCGGAAATTGTCGAAAAACATGAGGGAAAGCTTGAAATACAAAGCGAACCCGGCAAAGGGACGACCGTTCAACTGATTTTCCCGGTGGAAGCTATACAAGAGGATGACGGCGGTTTACCGCCGAAAGGAGAATAAATTTGAAAGAAAAAACAGTGCACAAAACCTCTGTCGGCGGACAGGCTTTGATTGAGGGCATTCTAATGCGCGGCCCGAAAGGCGCCGCAATGTCCGTCCGTCTGCCGAACGGAGAAATTGAAACCGAATATAAGGAAGTCAAACCCTGGCGTGAAAAAAACAAGTTTTTTGGCTTGCCGCTTATACGCGGGATTGTCGGGTTTGTAGAGTCGTTGGTTACCGGCTATCAGTATTTAATGGAGTCGGCGGAAAAATCCACACAAGGGCTGACGGAAGAGGAAGAAAATCTTTCGAAGGTCGACCGTTGGATCAACGACCACTTCGGTGAAAAAATGATGAATATCATCGGCGCGATTTCTGCTGTTCTGGGCGTTGCGCTTGCCTTTTTCCTGTTTATGTGGCTGCCTACTTTTCTTGTTGATTTGGTAACGCAAAATCATTTGCTGAAATTTCACGCGCTGTTCGAGGGCATTTTACGCGTTATCATTTTTATTGCTTACCTTGCAATTGTGTCTAAAATGAAAGACATTCACCGCGTGTTTATGTATCACGGCGCGGAGCATAAATCTATTTTCTGCTATGAACACGGTCTTGAATTGACCGTAGAAAACGTGCGCAAGCAAAAGCGCTTTCACCCGCGCTGCGGCACCAGCTTTATGTTTGTGATGATTTTATTAAGCATTTTGCTTTCTTCCGCGCTGATTTTGATTTTTCCCGGCCTTGCAAGTATTAACCGTATTTTGTGGATTTGCGTAAAATTACTGATTTTGCCGCTGGTTATGGGGATTGGCTATGAATTTATCCGCTATGCCGGAAAGCACGACAATCTGTTTGTGAAAATCCTTTCCGCACCCGGGCTTTGGATGCAGCGCATTACCACCAAAGAACCGACTGACGATATTATTGAAGTCGGCATTGCTTCGCTGAAAGCGGTGCTTACCGACAATCCGGAGGACGACGCGCTTTGATGACGGTCTCACAAGTTTTTCAAAACGGACTGACGGCGTTGCAAACAGCCGGAACTGAAGACGCGGCATTTGACTGCGGCTGCCTGTTTTCGGAAGCCTTCCAAGCGTCCCACGCTTGGCGAATTACGCACGCCGAAGACGAGGCGGACGAAGAAAAAACGGAAAAGTTTTCAAGGCTTATCCGTCGCAGGTGTTCGGGGGAACCGTTGCAATATATTTTAGGGGTTTGGCCGTTTTACGGCAGGGACTTCTTTGTCGGCAAAGGCGTTTTGATTCCGCGGCCGGAAACCGAACAGTTGGTGGAATTTGCCGTTAAAACCATTCGGGAAAAGCATATGAAAACTGTGATTGACCTTTGCGCCGGAAGCGGTTGTATCGGTCTTACCGTGGCGCTCGAAAACCCGGATTGCTTCGTGTGGCTGATTGAAAAATATGACGGGGCACTTGGTTATCTTCAAAAGAATTTAAATGCATTGGGCGTGAAAAATGCGGAAATTTTAAAAGCGGACGCGTTAAGTGACGCGTTACCGGATATTCACGCCGACCTTTTGCTTTCCAATCCGCCTTATGTACCGGACGGAGAAATGCCCGCTTTGCAAAATGAAGTCCGTTTTGAGCCGGAAATCGCTTTGGCAGGCGGGAAAGACGGCCTGCGTTTTTATCGCGCAATCGCCGAAAACTGGCTTCGTGTGTTAAATTCGGGCGGGGAAGCGTTTTTTGAGTGCGGTGACGGACAGGGAGAGGCGATTGTGTCGCTTTTCCGAGGAAAAAGTGCCGCACAAGAAATAATTTATGATTTCAATAATATTGACAGATTTGTCCATATAACGGTATAATAAATATTCAAATGCATTTAGGAGTTTCTTATGCTTTTTAATGTTCTTCGAGACGGCTTTTCCGCGCAAACGATTATTGCGCTGTTTGCGGCCGTGTTTGTTGTGTTTTGCACAATGCCTGTGCATGAATATGCCCACGCGTTGGTGGCAACCAAGCTCGGCGACCCGACGCCGCGGCTTTCGGGACGCTTGACGCTTAACCCCATGGCGCACATAGACTGGATCGGTGCGCTGATGATTCTTTTGGTCGGTTTCGGTTACGCAAAGCCGGTGTCTGTCAACCCGCGCAATTTTAAAAATCCGAAAGCCGGCATGGCAATCACCGCGGTTGCCGGGCCGATTTCCAACCTGTTAATGGCGGCTGTGTTTATTCTGCTGAAAAACGTTGTTTCACTTTTTGCCCTGCAAAATCTTATTGCATTTGCATTTTATTATTTCTTTATGTTTGCGGCAATTATCAATATCGGCCTTGCGGTTTTCAACCTGATTCCGATTCCGCCGCTCGACGGATCGCGCATTTTGCAGCTTTTAATTCCGTCCAAATATTATTTTAAATACATGCGGTATGAACGCTATATTATCCTTTTGGTGTTCGCGCTGATTTTTTTCGGCGTTTTAGACAGGCCGCTTGCCTATTTAGAAAATGTGATTTACAACGGAATGGATGCCGTTCTCGGCTTTCCGTTCCGATAAGAAGCGTGGCGTGAAATGGAAGCAATTTCTTATAAATTAGATGTTTTTGAAGGACCGATGGACCTGCTTTTACATCTGATTTCCAAACACAAACTGAATATTTACGATATTCCGATTATCGAACTTGTCACGCAATACGTGGACTATGTCAAACGCATGCAGGAAGAAGACATGTATGTTGCCAGTGAGTTTTTGGAAATGGCGGCGCGGCTTGTCTATATCAAAACGGTTTCGCTTCTGCCCGTTTACGAAGAGGCGGAAGAGTTAAAAAAAGAACTGACCGGCGAACTTTTGGAATATCGCGACTGCCAAATTATGGCGGGAAAACTTGCCCAACATACAGACGGCTTCAACCATTTTGTCCGTGAACCGGCGGAGATTGAAGTTGACCAAACCTATACACGACTGCACGAGCCCGGGGAACTGGTTCGAGCCTATTTAAACGTCGTCGGCAAAAAGCTGCGGAAACTGCCGCCGCCGATTGAAGCGTTTAAAGGCATTGTGGCGACGAAAATCGTTTCGGTGCAGTCGAAAATCCAATCAATTTACCAAAAACTCAAAAAAGGCAAAAAACAAAAGTTTCGTGCGCTGTTTACCGATGCGCAGTCACGTTCCGATATGATTGCCACCTTTTTGGCGGTTTTGGAGCTTGCCAAAACCAAAAAGGTCTATTTGGACGGCGACGGCGACGCGATGCGCGTGGAGCTTTTAACCGATAATTTTGACGATTTCGGTTCGCAGGAATGGGAGTAACACATGGTTAGTGCAAATGAATTACAAGCGGCGGCGGAAGCAATCCTATTCGCCGCGGGTGAACCTTTGGAACTTTCCAGGCTTGCCCAAGCGCTTGAAATTGAAGAGGAGAGTGCTGAACAGGTGCTTTTGAACCTTGCCGCTTCTTTGGATGAACGCGGCAGCGGGATTTGCCTTTTAAAACTCGGCACAAAATATCAGCTTTCCTCGAGAACCGAATTTGCCCCGCAGATTCGTAATGTTTTGGAAATTAAACGAAACGCACCGCTTTCACAAGCGGCGTTTGAAGTCCTTGCGGTAATCGCTTACAATCAACCGGTGACAAAATCCTTTGTCGAGCAGGTGCGCGGCGTGGATTGCTCCGGTGTAATCGCTACGCTTTGCCAAAAACAGCTGATTGAAGAAAAAGGGCGGCTGGATTTGCCCGGGCGACCGTTGCTTTACGGTACTACGCCTGAATTTTTACGCTGCTTTTCGGTGTCGTCTTTAGACGAACTTCCCGAACTTCCCAATCATGACGCGGAAAAATCTATTGAAGCGGTGATGGAAGAAGCAAAAGAAGCGGAAAGTGAAGAAACGGGCGAAGAAAAAGAAAATAACCCGGGAGAATAAAATTTGAAACTTCCAAAAAGGAGGTGGTCGGTTGCTTGCATTATACATAATCCTCGGCATTATTGCGTTGATTGTGCTCTTGCTTTCGGTGAAAGTCCGAATAGAAGCGGAGTACTTTGACAGCTTTAAGCTGCGGCTTCGTTGGCTGTTCCTGCATTTTGACATTTATCCGATGCAAAAGAAAGAGAAAAAGCCCAAAAAAGAGAAACCGCAAAAAGAAAAGCCGCCCGAGGAACCACAAACAGAAAAGAAACCGAACCCCTTTAAAACCTTTTATGAAAATCAAGGCTTTGACGGCGTGAAACAGTTGGTTCGAGATTCTGCGGACGCGGTCGGGTCGATGATGAAAAGCGTCAAAAAGCATCTGATTATTGACGATCTGTTTTTGTGGGTTGTCGTTTCCCACAACCACGATGCCGCAAAAACCGCGATTGAATACGGTGAGACTTGTCAGGATGTGTTTCCGGCGATGGGCTTTATTTGCTCGAACTTAAACGTTCGAAAATATGATGTAGAAATTGAGCCGGATTTTATCGGCACATTCAGCAGCGCGCAGTTCTCCGCGGCGATTTCGATTCGGCCGTTGTTTTTAATCAACGCCGGCATCGTTCTCGTGTTCCGTTTGTTGTTTAAAGTGGTTCTTAAAATTTTTAAAGCAAAAGCCAAAGAACCGCAATCTAATAAAGAAACTCAAAATTTACAAGGTGGTGCAACCCAATGAAAGAACAATCAGCAGCAGGCATTTTGGAAACAACCATTGAAAAGGTTAAAAACCTCGTCAATGTCAGCACAATCATCGGTGAGCCGATGAATCTTGACGGCGGCATTACAATTATTCCGGTGTCTAAGGTTACTTACGGCTTTGCTTCCGGCGGTTCCGATTTTCCGTCCAAAACCAACAAAGAGATTTTTGGCGGCGGCGGTGGCGCCGGTGTAACCATTACTCCGGTCGCTTTCTTAGTCATTTCCGACGGTGAAGTCACGATTAAACACATCACTGCGTTTGATAATGCGGCTGAACGTGTTGTCAACTTGGTGCCCGAAATGTTCGATAAGGTTACTTCCGTGGTGAACAAAGCCAAGAAAGAAAAAGCACAAAACGAAGAACAGAAAGCTGCCGACGCAATGGTGTCTGCCGCTATGGACGAACTCACAAAATAAACTTCTCTAATAATCAAATCACCGCCTGCATATTTTAATATATGGCAGGTGGTTGATTTGTATAGAAGCCTATTTTTCCGTGTGTGCACGGTTTTAATTCTTTTGCTTTCGCTTTCTCTGCCCGCGTTCGCGGCATCGCCGCAGGGCATTTCCGCAAAAGCTTGCGTTTTAATGCTTGCGGACACGCGCGAAGTGCTTTATGCTGAAAATGAAAACGAACAGCTTTCCATGGCGAGCACCACGAAGATAATGACCTCACTCTTGGCGCTTGAAAGCGGACTGTGGGAACAGCAAATCAAAGTGACGTCCGATATGGTGGCGGCGGAGGGCACCTCCATCGGTCTTTTGCCGGATGACTTGATTTCGGTGCGGACGCTCATTTCCGGGATGCTTTTGGAATCCGGGAACGATGCTGCCAACGTCACGGCGTATGCCGTAGCCGGCGGGCAGGCACAGTTCTTGGAACTGATGAACCAAAAAGCGGCGGAAATCGGCATGAAGAACACACATTTCGATTCCGTGTCGGGATTGGATACCGATTCCCATTATTCCACGGCGTATGATATGGCGCTTTTGACCGCTTATGCTTTGGAAAATCCGAAGTTTCGAAGCATCTGCTCCGAGAAAAGCGAGCGTGTTTATTACGGCAACCCGCCTTATGCGCGCACGCTTTATAACCATAACAGGCTGTTGTCAAGTTACGAGGGCGCAATCGGCGTTAAGACCGGATTTACCAAGAAAAGCGGCCGCTGCCTTGTCTCTGCGGCAGAGCGCGACGGCGTAACGCTGATTGCCGTGACACTCAACGCGCCGGACGACTGGAATGACCACAAAAAGCTATTGGATTATGGCTTTTCCGTGGTGAAGCTTTGTGACGCGTCTGCCTTGCAGGGGGATTTATCTGTAAAGGTTATCGGCGGAGATGCTAAAACGGTTACAGCGACGACGGCGTATACGCCGAAATTCTCAGTAGCCGGAGATACGGCAGACGTGCAGGCGCAAGCCTATTTGAAGCATTTTTTGTATGCCCCGGTGGAAAAAGGGGAGACGGTCGGAAGCGTTTGCTATACATATAACGGAAAAGTTGTCGCGCAAGTCCCGCTTGTTTCCACACAATCGGTGGGCGCTGTCACGATGGAAAACACGGAAAGTCCAAAACAATCCCTGTTTCACAGGATTTGGTCGTTTTTTAAACAGGAGTAATTTATGACGGATAACAAAGTCAGACTGCAAAAATATATGGCGGACAGCGGTATTGCTTCCCGCAGAAAATCTGAAGAACTGATTGCCGCCGGCAAAGTGCGCGTCAACGGGAAACCTGCGCAAATCGGCGATAAAGTCGACCCGAAAAAAGACAAGGTGACCGTTGCCGGCAAAAAGGTTGTGTGCACCAAAAAATATACGTACATTATGCTCCACAAGCCGCGCGGGTTCATTACGACCATGCACGACGAAATGGACCGTAAATGTGTTGCGCAGTTGGTGGAAGATATACCGCAGCGTGTTTATCCGGTCGGTAGGTTGGACCGCGAGTCGGAGGGACTTTTATTGCTTACCAATGACGGTGCGTTCGCAAACGCGCTGATGCACCCGTCCAAGCACGTCTCCAAAACCTACCGTGTAACCGTGCACGCTGACGTAACCAAAGAACAAGTGGCGGCGCTTGAAAACGGCGTTGAAATCGACGGACGTATGACGCTTCCGGCGGAAGTGCGGATTTTGCAGCACGACCCCAACCGGACGGTTCTTGAAATTGTCATTTATGAGGGCAGAAACCGCCAGATTCGTAAAATGTGCGAGGCATTAGGCCTTGAAGTTGCAAGGTTAAAACGTACGAAAATCGGTTCCGTAAAGCTCGGCATGTTAAAACCCGGGGAACATCGGGAACTGATCGAAGATGAAGTACACGGCTTAATGGTCGCCGCGCAGATGACACAAAGGAAGTAAATCATGATTTTTTATAAGCCATATTTGGACATGCTGGATATTTTCACAATGTTTCCGCACGCGGATTTGACAGGTGAAAAAACCGTTTGCGCATATGTCGCGTTAGAGGACGATGCGATTTTAGGTAAGTGCCTTGTCGAAGTAACAGGGTACACCTGCACCATTTCTGAACTTGTGCAAACCGGTGCGGACAAGCTGGTGACGGAAGGACTTGTGCGCGCCGCACTCAATTTCGCGGCAAACCGCGGGGCTTACCTTGCGTCCTGTTCAATAGTCCAAATCGCCGATGTTCTCAAAATGCTCGGATTTTCCGAAGAAAACGGCGTGTTTCGAGGTGAAATCCCCGAACTTTTACAGGGGAGCTGCTGTAAGCATTAAGACATGTCCGGCAGTTGACAGATTGCTCGAATAATAGTAAAATATAATGACAAATTTTAGGAGCGATTGTGACCATGATTAAAAGCATGACCGGTTTCGGACGTGCGCAGGAAACTGTGGACGGCATGACCGTAACCGTTGAGCTGAAAAGCGTAAACCACCGTTATTTTGAATTTACGGCAAAAGTGCCGCGCACATATGGCTTTTTGGAAGAAAAATTGAAATCCTTTTTGAATGCGAGGGTGTCGCGCGGCAAAATGGAGTGCTACGTCAGCATTGAAAATTTGGAAGAAAGCGATATGGAGGTCGTTGTCAACCCATCGCTTGCCAAAGGCTATGTGGACGCGCTTCGCACGCTTTCTGAAACCTTTGGGCTTAAAGAGGATTATTCCGCAATCAGCATTGCGAAATTCCCCGATGTTCTGACGCTTCGCAAAGCGCCGGCGGACGAAGAGAAAATTTGGAATGCCGTGCAAAAGGTTACGGAACTTGCGGTGGAACGCTTTGTTACTATGCGCGAAACCGAAGGCGAAAAGCTGCGCGCAGACATTCTCTCGAAAGCGGACACGATTTTGGAGCATGTTGCATTTGTGGAAAGCCGTTCGCCCCAGACCGTGCGCGAATATCACGAAAAACTCCGTCAGCGTATGGAAGAATTGCTTGAAAATACACAGGTCGATGAACAACGCCTTTTGACAGAAGCGGCAATTTTCGCCGATAAAGTCGCGGTGGACGAAGAAACGGTGCGCCTGCGCAGCCACATTTCCCAGCTTCGGGAATTTTTGAACGCCGACGAACCGATCGGCCGCAAACTCGATTTCCTTGTGCAGGAAATGAACCGGGAATCCAATACAATCGGGTCAAAAGCACAGGACGTAGAAATTGCAAAACGGGTAATTGCGATAAAAGCAGAAGTCGAAAAAATCCGTGAGCAAGTTCAAAATATCGAGTGAGGAATTTTTATGAAGCTTATCAACATTGGGTTCGGCAACGCGGTAAACGCCAGCCGGATTTTAGCCGTCATTTCGCCGGACTCCGCACCGGTCAAACGACTCATACAAGAAGCAAAAGAGCAAAGGCTGCTGATTGACGCTACGCAAGGGCGCAGAACGCGTGCGGTGGTGATTACCGACAGCGACCATGTAATTTTGTCTTATTTGCAGGCGGAAACCATTATGAGCCGGTTTAACGGCGACACAAACGCGGAGGAACCGGCGAATGAGCAATGAAGGTAAGTTGATTTTATTTTCCGGTCCGTCCGGCGTCGGAAAAGATACGCTTTTGGATATTCTTTTTCAGAAGCGTCCGGATTTTCAAAAATCCATTTCGATTACGACGCGTGAGCGACGTGAGGGCGAAGTGAACGGCGTAGATTATTATTTCATTACGCCGGACGATTTTGAAGCGATGCTTGACAACGGCGAGGTTTTGGAATTTGCTAAATACGGAAAGAACCTGTACGGAACGCCCAAAAAGCCGGTGGACGGCTGGCTCGCCGAAGGCAAAACCGTCATTTTGAAAATTGAAGTGCAGGGCGCTGAAAAAATTAAGAAAATGTACCCGGACGCGGTTGCGATTTTTGTTATGCCGCCTTCTATGGAGATTTTAGAAAAACGCCTTCGCCGCCGCGGCACGGAAAACGAAGAAGACCTTGTGCGGCGTTTGACAATCGCGCGGGATGAAATCAAAAAAAGCCGCGATTATGATTACATTGTCATCAACGACAGCTTGGAAGAAGCCGCCGATGAAATCCTTGCTATTTTAAATAAAGAATCCTAATGAGAAAGGCAGATTGCTATGTTTAATCCTGATTTAAAAAATGTTCTCAAAAATCATTTGAGCCGCTATTCTCTTGTAACGGCAACTGCAAAACGCGCACGTCAGATTTCCGACGAAGCGCTTGAAAACGGCGAAATCATGGTTGAAAAACCCGTCAGCATTGCGCTTGACGAAATCGTTGAAGGGAAATACAAAGTCATTGAGCCGGAGGAAATCCGCAATCTTTAAGGTTCTGAATCTGTTTTGGTGAGGTGAAATGCATGTCGGGTCAAATTGCGAAAGTTGCGGTCGAAAACGCGGCCTACAGCTTTGACGACGCATTTGACTATGCAATCCCTCAAAATTTACAGCAGTCCGTTGTGCCGGGCGTTCGTGTGCTGGTGCCTTTCGGAAACGGCAACAAAAAGCGCCAAGGGTTTGTTTTTGCGCTTCGTGCGCCTAAAGATGGAAAAAAACTGAAAAATATTGCGGCTGTCCTCGATAAGGCGCCGCTATTAAACAATGAACTTTTGCGAATGGCCGTATTCCTGAAGGAGCACACCTTTTGCACGCTTTTTGACGCGGCAAAAGCGATGCTTCCCTCCGGAATAGGGCTTCATTTTGTTTTGTCCTTTCTGACAAACCCTGATTTAACAGAAGCGGATTTGCACGACCTTTCCGAAACCGAGCGCGCGGTGTGGGACTATCTTTCCGAAAAAGGCGTATATGTCAAAAAAGACACGATTTTAAAAGCACTGGGGCTCAAAAGCGATGTAACGGTGCTCGAAGAAATGACCCAAAAAGGACTTCTTTATTGCAACACCGATACCCAGCGAAAAATCGGTGACGCAACGGTGCGCATGGTGCGCCTTACCAAAGAATGGCTCGAAAACGACGCGCCTTGTAAGGTGACCAAAAAGCAGAAAGATGTGTTGACTTTCCTTGAAAATGTCGGTACGGCGTCTGTCAAAGAGATATGCTATTTCACTGGCGTCACGACGGCGGTTATATCTACCTTACACAGCAAAAAGCTGATCGATTATTTTGAAAACGAAATTTTCCGCCGCCCGAAATTTGAAAAGCAGTCGTCCATAAAAGCGGAAATTCATTTAACCGAGGAACAGCAAAAAGCCTATATCGGTTTGTCGCAGGCTTTGCAAAGTGAGAAAAGCAAAACCGCTTTGCTCTTCGGCGTGACGGGGTCCGGCAAAACGCAGGTGTTTTTAAAACTGATTGACGATACACTGCAAAAGGGACGCGGGGTCATCGTCATGGTGCCGGAAATATCCTTAACGCCGCAAATGCTTTCCATTTTCTATGAACGTTACGGCAGTGAAGTAGCGGTCTTCCACAGCGCGCTTTCTATGGGCGAGCGGCTCGACGAGTGGAAGCGCGTAAAAAAAGGGGAAGCAAAAATTGCTTTGGGAACACGCTCTGCGGTGTTTGCTCCGCTTCCCGATATCGGACTTATCATTATGGATGAAGAACAGGAGCACACCTATAAATCGGAAATGTCCCCGCGCTATCACGCGCGCGATGTCGCCGCTTTTCGCGTGAAAAATCATAACGCGTTGCTGCTGCTTGCTTCCGCAACGCCGTCGCTTGAAAGCTACGCACGCGCCGAAAGCGGTCAGTATGCGCTTTATACGCTCGAAAACCGTTACGGAAACGCTTTGCTTCCCGAAGTGCTGAAGGTGGACGCAGGGCAAATCGGTGACCGCAACGACCTTTCCAATATCAGCGCGCCGCTGATGGAGGCGCTTTCCGAAAATCTGAAAGCCGGAAATCAGTCGATTTTGCTTTTGAACCGCCGCGGCTACAACACGTTTGCCGCCTGCAATGCCTGCGGTACGGTGAAAACGTGTCCGAATTGCAGTATCTCTTTGACGTATCACGCGCGTAACAACCGGCTGATGTGCCATTATTGCGGCTATTCAGAGCCTTTTACAACGGTTTGCCGGGAATGCGGTGAAGATGCGGTTGCCTATTCGGGGTTCGGCACACAGCGGCTCGAAGACGAGCTTTCAGAAGCGCTCCCCGAAGCGCGGATTCTCCGATTGGACACAGATTCCACCGCATCAAGATATTCTTTTGAAAATGCACTAAAAAAGTTCACAAATTACGAGTATGATATAATGGTCGGAACACAGATGGTGGCAAAAGGGCTGGATTTCCCGCGCGTGACGTTGGTCGGCGTGGTTTCCGTAGACCAAATGCTTTACAACGACGACTATAAAAGCGCCGAGCGCACATTCGATTTGCTGACACAGGTCGTCGGGCGGTCGGGGCGCGGTGAGCTGGCCGGAAAAGCGATTATACAAACTGCTTTTCCCGACAATGAAATCATCCGTCTTGCGCAAAAACAGGATTTTCGCGCGTTTTATGAACTTGAAATGAAAATCCGCCGCGCAATGGTCTATCCGCCGTTTTGCGACATTTGCACCATCGGATTTATCGGTACGGACGAACAGCTGACCAAATCCGCCGCCAAGGTGTTTTTGGAACAGCTTAAAGCGCTGCATAAAGAAAAATTCGGGCAGATGAATTTGATTGCATTAGGTCCGATTGCGCCGCGGCTTGCCAAGGTTTCCGGTAAATTTCGGTTCCGAATTATTTTAAAGTGCCACAACGACGCGCATTTGCGCTTGTTTGTGTCGACATTATTGAAAGATTTTTCCAAAAACAATACATTCAAAAAAATTACGGTTATTGCGGATATAAATCCGGAAAATATATATTGAGGTGTGAAAAATGGGCTTACGAAGCATTCGTAAAAAAGGTGACCCGATTTTAAAATTGAAAAGCAGAAAAGTGGAACGTTTTGACGACCGGCTGTTTACGCTGCTAGACGATATGCGCGACACAATGTATGAAGCGGACGGCTGCGGGCTTGCCGCGGTGCAAGTCGGCGTGCTCAAACGCGCGATTGTCATTGATGTCGGCGACGGGCTGATTGAGCTTATCAACCCGGAAATTATCGAAACAGAAGGCGAACAGTGCGAGCTGGAAGGCTGCCTTTCTTTGCCCGGTGAAAGCGGTATTACGCTTCGCCCGAAACGCGTCAAAGTGCGCGCCCAAAAACGGGACGGCTCTTTCTGTGAATACAGCGGCGAAGACTTAAAAGCTCGCGCATTTTGCCACGAAATCGACCATTTGGACGGGCATTTATATACCGAACGCCTTGCGCCGCAGGAAGTCATTGCGCGTCTGAAAGCGGAAACCCAAAATACGGAGGAATAATATGCGTATTGTTTTTATGGGGACGCCGGATTTCGCCGTACCGTGTTTAGAAAGGCTTGTGTCTGACGGCGAGGAAGTGGTCGGCGTGTTTACCCAGCCGGACAAACCGAAAGGTAGGGGCTATACCCTTGCGCCGCCGCCGGTAAAAGAAGAAGCACTCAAACACAATATTCCTGTTTTTCAGCCGAAATCTATGCGCGACGGCGAAGCGCTTGCCGTTTTGGAGCGCTTACAGCCGGAACTGATTGTTGTGGTGGCTTACGGAAAAATTCTGCCGAAAGAAATTCTGTATTTCCCGAAATATCATTCTATAAATATTCACGCGTCGCTCCTACCCAAATACCGTGGTTCTGCGCCGATTCAATGGAGCATTTTAAACGGCGAGACTGTGACGGGTGTGACGTCTATGTTAATGGATGAGGGGATTGACACCGGTGACATGCTTTTGCGTGCTGAAACCGAAATCCCTGAAGATATGACCGCCGGGGAACTCCACGATGTTTTGGCGAAACTCGGTGCGCAGGTGCTTTCCGAAACCGTTGCGGCGATTTGTGAAAATCGGCTTAATCCCATTCCCCAAACCGGCGAAAGCAATTACGCACCGATGCTTACAAAAGAACTTTGCCCGATTGATTTTTCACGCTCCGCTTTGGAAATTCACAATCAAATTCGCGGGCTTTCTCCGTGGCCGGTTGCAACGGCAATGTGGCAGGGAAAACGCCTGAAAATTTTTCGTTCCGAACTTGGCGGAAAAACGGACGCGCCGGCCGGCACGATTGTGTCGACTGACGGCGCAATCGCTGTTGCATGCGGCGACAAAACCGTGCTTCGTATTTTAGAATTGCAGCAGGAGGGCAAAAAAAGAATGTCCGCTGCTGATTTCTTGGTCGGTCACGCTGTCAAGGTCGGTTCTGCTTTGCAATAAGGTGATTTTATGTATTTAGATTATTACTATTTTGTTTTAATCGTACCGGTTTTAATTATTTCGCTGATTGCGCAAAGCCGCGTGAATTCCGCTTATAAGCGGTTTTCCATGGTGCAAAATATGCGAGGCCTCACCGGTGCGCAGGCGGCGCAGGCCGTTTTGCAGTATTACGGTGTGCAGGGTGTGCGCATTGAACACATTCACGGGAGGCTTAACGACCACTATGACCCGCGCGACAATGTGATTCGCCTTTCCGACGGTGTTTACGGCAGCTGTTCGGTGGCGGCAATCGGAATTGCCTGTCACGAAGCCGGGCACGCCGCGCAGCACGCTGAAAATTATGTGCCGATTCGTTTTCGCAACGCGTTGCTGTTGCCTGCGCAAATCGGTTCGAACGCTGCGCTTCCGCTTGCAATTATCGGGATTTTCTTGGGCTCTCAGCTTTTGATGAATTTCGGTATTTTCCTGTATGCGGCGGTGATGCTCTTTCAGCTTGTGACCCTGCCCGTGGAATTCAACGCAAGCCGTCGGGCACTCAGTGTAATTGAAACCACCGGCATGCTCGCGCCGCAAGAAACCGAAGGGGCGGGGAAGGTTTTGCGCGCGGCGGCGATGACCTATGTGGCCGCGTTTGCCATGTCCGCCGCTAACCTGCTGCGTCTGCTTTTGCTTGCGCGCAACAGAAGGGATTGAATTCATTTATGAACGAACGCCAAACCGCGTTTCGCATCTTAAATAAAATTGAAAGAAACCACGCGTATTCCAATTTGGTTTTGGATTCGGAACTGAAAGAAGCCGCCGGAAATAAGCCGTTTTCCGGCTTGGTGACCGCGTTGGTTTACGGGGTAACGGAGCGAAAAATCACGCTTGACTTTTTGCTTTCATCCTTTTTAAAACAACCGATTAAAAAACTGCGCCCCGAAGTCTTGACGGCTTTGCGTATGGGTGTTTATCAACTGAATTTTATGGATAAAATCCCGCCGTCCGCTGCCGTAAATGAAAGTGTAAAGCTTGTGAAATCCAACGGCTGCGCTTACGCTTCGGGACTTGTCAATTCTGTTCTGCGAAAGGTATCTCTTACGTCAGTTCAATATCCGAACACGGGAAATCCGGCTTTCGATTTATCGGTTCGGTATTCCTGCCCGGAACCTTTGGTGGAACACTACATACACGATTACGGCGAAGAGGACGCCAAAGAAATTTTACGCTCTTCCCTCGGTGCGGCGCCGCTTACGGTGCGCGTCAATACGTTAAAAACAACAATAAAGGTACTGATTTCTTCCTTGCAGGAAGAAGGCGTCACGGCTGTGGAGGGCATTCTTCCCAATACGCTTGTGCTGGAAAATGCCGGTGCGCCGGAAAAATTGAAAGCATATGCGAACGGGCTTTTTCATGTCCAGGACCTTGCAAGCGCTTACTGTGTCCGCGCGCTCGACTTACAGCCCGGACAAACCCTTTTGGACGTTTGCGCGGCGCCCGGCGGGAAATCCTTTACCGCGGCGGAGGTACTTGAAAACACTGGAAAAGTCCTTTCGTTTGATTTGTACCCGCAACGCGTCAAGTTGATTGAAGACGGCGCAAAACGCCTTTCGATTACCAATTTAACCGCAAAAGTCGGCGATGCATCAAAGGCAGACGAAAGCCTTTTCGGGGTTGCCGACCGCGTGCTTTGCGATGTGCCGTGTTCGGGCCTTGGCACGATTCGCCGAAAGCCCGAAATCCGCTACAAGGATTTGTCATTTATTGACAAGCTAACGGATTTACAGTATAATATCCTAACAAATGCGTCGTCTTATCTGCGGGCTGACGGACAGCTTGTGTATTCCACTTGTACGCTCAACCGGGCGGAAAACGAGGCGGTTTGCGACCGCTTCTTAGAAAATCACCCGGAATTTGAGAAAACAGACGATTATAATACTTTGATGCCGCATAAAAATGGAACGGACGGGTTTTTCATTGCGCGGTTACGGAGAAAGCATGGAAACTAAAAAAGACATTCGTTCAATGAATTTTGAAGAGCTCGCGCAAGAAATAAACGCGCTCGGCCTTCCGAAATTCCGCACAAGTCAAATTTATTCTTGGCTTCACGAAAAAGGTGTGCGCGACTTTTCAGAAATGACCAACCTGCCGGCGGCGCTTCGTTCCACGCTTTCGGAAAACTATGACCTGCACAACTGCACGATTGACACAAAGCTTTGTTCCACGATAGACGGCACTGTAAAATATCTTTACGAACTCGGCCGCGGCGAATATGTGGAATGCGTCGTCATGCAGTACAAATACGGCTATACAATTTGCATTTCCACCCAGCTCGGCTGTAAAATGGGTTGTTCTTTTTGCGCTTCCGCAATCGGCGGATTTCAGCGCAATTTGCTGCCGTCTGAAATGCTTTCCGAAATCTTGACCGCACAGCGGGATTTAGGCATTCGAATCTCCCATATTGTTTTAATGGGCACGGGCGAACCTTTAGACAATTACGACAATGTAATGCGCTTTTTAGAGCTTGTGACCGCTGAAAAAGGCTTAAATATCAGTATGCGTCACATTTCGCTTTCCACTTGCGGTGTTGTGCCGCGGATTTATGACCTTGCCGAAAAACGGCTCGGGCTTACGCTTTCGGTTTCTTTGCATGCGCCGAATGATGAGATTCGCTCGCAGACGATGCCGGTCAACCATAAATGGCACATCGACGAGCTTTTAGAAGCCTGCCGCTATTACGCGAAGGTGACTTCCCGGCGGATTTCTTTTGAATATGCGATGATTGACGGGTTCAACGACAGCGACGACTGTGCAAAAGAGCTTGCTCGGCGTCTTTCCGGAATCCTTTGTCATATCAATCTAATTCCTGTCAATACTGTCAGGGAAAGGAACTATAGAAAAAGTAAGGATGATCGTTTAAAGCGATTTTCCGCAATTCTTGAGCAAAAGGGGTATACCGTTACCGTGCGGCGGACGCTCGGAAGCGATATCAACGCTTCCTGCGGCCAACTGCGGGCCTCAAAGCGAAAAGAAGGTGATCTCACTTGAAAATTGTAGCAAAAACCGATGTCGGCAAGACGCGTGAAAACAACCAGGACGCGTATTCGGCAGGGGAACTGCCGGACGGTGTTGCCTGGGCGGTGGTTTGCGACGGCATGGGCGGCGCAGCCGGTGGCAACGTCGCATCTACTTCGGCCGTCAAAGTCATCGCCGAGCAAATTACGGCTTCTTACCGCGCGTCTATGAGCAGTAAGTCGATTAAAAATATGCTGGTGTCGGCAATTAACGCGGCAAATATCAGTGTGTATGATTTGGCGCAGGCCAATAAGGAATTGCGCGGCATGGGCACTACGGTTGTTTGCGCGCTGGTTACGGGCTCTGCGGCATATATTGCAAATGCCGGCGATAGTAGAGCATATATGCTTTCCGACGGTAAGCTTTCTCAGCTGACTCGAGACCATTCTGTTGTCCAGGAAATGGTGGAGACCGGTAAAATCACGCAGTCCGAAGCCAAAGTGCACCCGAACAAAAATATTATTACAAGAGCGCTCGGCGTTCACCCCGAAATCCGCGTGGACTTTTATGAACAGCCGATGACGGCTTCGGATATTCTTTTCTTGTGTACAGACGGTTTGACGAATTACGTTGAAACCGATGAAATATGTGCATTAACCCAAAATTGTTCCTATTATGAATTCGCCGAAAAATTAGTTTCCCGGGCGATTGAAAACGGCGGCGGCGACAATGTTACCGTTGTAACGCTTGCGTATTAAATAAGGAGATATACATGATGGAAAATTATTGTGGAAAAAGACTGGACGGCAGATATGAAATCCGCGAGATAATCGGTGTCGGCGGAATGGCTGTTGTCTATAAAGCTTATGACAACATTGATGACCGCATTGTTGCAATCAAAATCTTAAAAGAGGAGTTCCTCGCCAATGAAGAATTCCGTCGCCGCTTCAAAAACGAAGCCAAGGCGATTGCGGTGCTTTCCCACCCGAATATTGTTAAGGTGTATGACGTCAGCTTCGGCGACCGCCTGCAATATATTGTCATGGAATACATTGAAGGCATCACGCTTAAAGAATACATTGAGCAGCAGAAGGTTATCAACTGGAAAGAGGCCGTACACTTTGTCACCCAGATTTTGAAAGCGCTGCAGCACGCGCACGATAAAGGCATTGTCCACCGCGACATTAAGCCGCAGAACATCATGCTTCTGCAAGACGGCACGATTAAAGTCAGCGACTTCGGCATTGCGCGTTTCTCGCGCGGCGACACAAGAACCATGACCGAAAGCGCCATCGGTTCTGTCCATTACATCAGCCCCGAACAGGCGCGCGGTGAAATCACCGACGATAAGGCGGATATTTATTCTGTCGGCGTTGTGATGTATGAAATGCTGACCGGTCAGCTTCCGTTCCAGTCGGACAGCGCCGTTTCCGTTGCGATTATGCAGCTCCAACAGGAAGCAAAGCGCCCGCGGGAAATCAACCCCGATATTCCGCTCGGCCTTGAACAGATTACTTTGCGCGCGATGCAGAAAAACGCGAAAGACCGTTATCAATCCGCCGCGGAAATGCTGATGGATTTGGACGAATTCCGCAAAAATCCTTCCATTAAATTTGATTACAATTATTTTGTGGACCGCGAGCCTACAAAATTTGTGGACGCAAAAAAAGCGCCGGTGGCAAAACCGGTTGCACAACCGGTGAAAACCGAGCCGGAAAACGAGGAAGAAGAAAAAGAAACCAACAAGACCATGCCGATTCTTTTCGGTGTGCTTGCAGGTTTAGTCGTGATTATTGCGATTGCCGTTGGGATTTTCCTCGGGCAGAATGCTAAAAAAGTGGAAGTGCCCAACTTTATCGGTATGAATTATAACGACGAAATTGCTACAAATGTGGAATACACGGAAAACTTCACCTTTGAAATCAATTCGGTTTACAGCGCAGATGCCGAACCCGGAACGGTTTTAAATCAAGACCCGGAAGCCGGCACAAAGATTCGCAAATCCAAGACCGTAACGCTTGAAATCGCCTATAATGATGACAGCATTTTGATTTCCGGCATTATCGGCTTGACTTCCGACGAGGCCAAAGCAAAACTTGAAAAAGACGGTTTTGAAGTTAAGGTCATTACAAGCTATGACAAAAATGCCAAAGAAGGCATCGTGTTTGACACCTTCCCGATGGAGGGCGATTATGCAGAAAAAGGTTCCGTCGTCACCATTTACGTTGCAACCAACGAAAACCCGAACGCTTCACTTGTGCCGAATGTTATCGGTTACAGCCAGGAAATTGCGAAACAGTTGATTGAGGGCGCAGGCTTTAAGCTTGGTAATGTTACGGAGCAAAACAGCGACAAAGAAAAAGGCGTTGTTATTGCGCAGTCACCGAACGGTGATGAACAGGCGGATGCCGGCGGCGCTGTCAGCATCACAATCAGCAATGGTATTCCGCCGGAAACTTCTGTTAATATTTCTGTCACTTTGCCGAATGCAGGCTCCGGTGCGACCGGCGTCATGAAAGTGTACCTTAATAATTCGCTTTACGGTTCACCGAAGGATGTTAAAATTTCCGGCGGCACGATGTCTGTAGAAATCAAAGGCACGGGTGCGAACAACTCATACTCCATCTTGATTGACGACACTGAAATTCAGACCGGTAAAATTGACTTCTCGAAGTCTCCGGCTGTGGTTTCCGGGGAAGAGAAACATCCGGAAAACTATCCGATTCCGGTTGTTGGGGTTGAAGGTATGGACGCTTCTTCCGCTTATGACACGCTTGAAAAAGCGGGATTCGGTAATATTAAGATTTATGACCGATCCGGTAAGGAAGTATCCTCTTTCAAGTCATACAAAGTGGTAGAACAATCTCCGAAACAAGGCGAAAAGATTAAACCCGGTGACGAAATTCGCCTGATAGTGGAATAACACGATATGACACAACAAAAAAACGGCATTATATTAAAAGGTATCGGCGGCTTCTATTATGTTGAAGCCGCCGGTGCGGTATATGAATGTAAGGCGCGCGGCGTGTTTCGCAAAAAACGGATTACACCGCTTGCGGGAGACCGTGTGCAAATTACAGTAACCGACGACGGAACGGAAAATACAGTTGATGAAATTTTCGAACGGAAAAATTTTCTGAAACGCCCGCCGGTCGCGAATATAGACAGTTTGATTATTGTCTCTTCTACGGTTTCACCGCGGCCGTCCACATTGGTAATAGACAAGCTGATTGCTATTGCGGAATATAAGGGGATTGAACCCGTCGTTGTCTTTACCAAAACCGATTTAGAGCCGGCAGAGAAGCTTTTGGATATTTATAAGCTTGCGGGTATTTCCTGCGCTATGGTTTGCAATAAAACCGGAGAGGGTGTTGAAGAAGTGCGAAACTTATTAAACGGAAAAATCAGCGCTTTTACAGGCAACTCCGGTGTTGGGAAAACCTCATTGCTCAATGCCCTTGACCCGAATTTATCTTTGGCAACGGGCGCAATCAGCGAAAAGCTCGGCAGAGGCCGCCACACCACGCGACAGGCGGAACTCTTTAAAACCTGCGGCGGCTATATTGTGGACACGCCCGGCTTTTCCGCTTTGGATTTGGAAAAAGAACAGGTCATTAAAAAAGATGAACTGGCAGAGTGTTTCCGCGAGTTTCGTCCGTATCTCGGGCAATGCCGGTTTACCACCTGTTCACATACCTGTGACAAGGGTTGCCGCATCATAAAAGCCGTCGAAGACGGTGAAATCAGCCGTTCGCGGCATGACAGCTATGTGGAAATGTATCAAGCAGCAAAGGAACTGAAAGAATGGGAATTGTAACAAGCGCGGATTGCGTGATTTTCGCAGCGGGGGACGAAGTAGACCCTGCGATTGTCCGAAGCTACATACAACCGGATACCTTTATCATCACCGCTGACGCCGGGTATTCTGCCTGCACGCGCTGCGGTTTTTCGCCGAACCTTTTGGTCGGGGATTTTGACTCGCAAGCAGCCCCCAAAACGGATACACCGACGATTACACTGAACCCAATAAAAGATGATACCGACACCGCCGACGCTTTGCAGCAAGCTATTCAACGCGGTTTTCGCCACATAGTCCTGTTCGGTGCAACCGGCGGGCGGTTAGACCACACCTATGCCAATTTAGATTTGTGTGCACTTGCCGCCGGGCAGGGCGCAGAACTGCTGATTGTAGACAACCACCATAAGATTTTTGCTTTGAAAGAGGAAACGGTCACCATTGACGGGGATAAAAGCAAATATGTTTCTGTTTTTGCTGTCGGTGGACCGTGTGTGTTATCGTTAGAAGGCTTTTTTTATCTGTTGAAGGATTATAATTTAATGCCGTTCTGCGGACTCGGCGTGAGTAATGAAACCGTCGAGGAAAAAGCCACAATATCTATAAAACAAGGAACAGCGCTGATTTTTATTACCGACAAAGATTTTTAACACTTTTTTTCACACCGCATATAGTGTATTAGCAAACAAAAAGGCGGTGTCGATATGAAAAGGTCAAAAGGAATTCCAATCGGACTCATTTTTGCCATGCTCGGGGCAGGGCTTATTTTAGCGCTGGTGTTTCCCTCTGAGTTTTTGGTTGTAGTGTTGTCCATTGCTTTGATTGTCAGCGGCATCGCACTTTGCAAAAATTGCTGAGGAGGCATTTTATGAAAGTTGTGGTTGTCAGAAGTCCGAAAATGTTAAGCGGTTTGCTGCGCTTGCTCTTTGGGATTAAAAAAGAACAGAACATATGAAAACAGGCTCTGAAGCATTGCTTCAGAGCCTGTTTCTTGTATATTTGTGAATTTAGAATTTAAAAATCCAACCAAACGCTGCAATCTGCGTCCGAGGGCATTCGCCAGTCGCCGCGCGGGGAAAGGCTTACGGAACCGACTTTCGGTCCGTCCGGCAGGCAGGAACGCTTAAACTGATTGGTAAAGAACCGACGGACAAAAAGTTTCAGCCAGTTTTTAAGCTGTTCTTCGCTGTAAATGCCGGCAAACGCGCGGCTTGCCATAAATAACAGCTTTTCGGGGCGCGTGCCGAACCGCAGGAAATGATATAAATAAAAGTCGTGGACTTCATAGGGCCCGAGTGTTTCTTCGGTTTTTTGCTGAATATTGCCGTTTTCATCCGGCGGCAAAAGCTCGGGGCTTACTGGCGTGTCGAGAATATCATTCAGAATTTTAGAAATCTCTTCTGGCAACTGCTGCGCTTCGTTGCGAACCAGGTGGCGCACCAGCGTTTTCGGAACGCCTGCATTTACACCGTACATGCTCATATGGTCGGCGTTATAAGTGCACCAGCCGAGCGCCAATTCACTTAAATCGCCGGTGCCGACCAAAACCGCGCCGTGTTTGTTTGCAAGGTCCATCAAAATTTGCGTGCGTTCCCTTGCCTGCGTGTTTTCATAGGTGATGTCGTGTACCGACTCGTCGTGACCGATATCCGCCATATGCCCGCGCGCAGCATTCCGAATGCTGATTTCCATAAATGTCGCGCCGAACGCGTGAATCAAATCGACTGCATTTTGATAGGTGCGGTCGGTTGTGCCGAATCCCGGCATCGTCACGCAAATCATGTTTTCATTGGGCAAGTTTAAAATTTTAAGGGCGCGTGCGGTTACAAGCAGGGCAAGGGTGGAGTCCAATCCGCCGGAGATACCGATGATTGCCTTTTTAGCGCCGATGTGGGACATGCGTTTTGCGAGCGCATGGCTTTGAATCGAAAGAATTTCGCGGCAGCGCTCGTCTTTTTCAGCTGAGTCACTCGGCACGAACGGGTGCGGGTCAAAGGAACGGTTGACCTCGTTATATTCCAAATCTGATACTTCGACCGGTGTGGAAACTTCCGAAAGTTTCTCTTTCAGTTTCTTGGCGGCGTCGGTGAATGATGTGTTGTGCGCCCGTTCGGCGTTGAGTTTTTCAATATCAATACAGGCTTCCGCCATACTGCCGTTAAACGCGAAGCGTTCGCCTTCAGAAAGCAGCGCGCCGTTTTCGGCTACCGTGCACGCGCCGGAAAACACAAGGTCTGTGGTCGATTCGCCGACACCCGCGGAAGCATAGATATATGCACAAAAATCTTTTGCGCTTTGCATGCAAATGAGGTTTTTGCGATAATCATTTTTGGTGACCACTTCGTTGCTTGCAGAAAGGTTAACTATAATATTCGCACCGGAAAGCGCAAGCGAAGTGCCTGGCGTTGAGGGCGTCCAAAGGTCTTCACAAATTTCCACACCGAGCACCGCGTCGTCCGAAAGGCGAACAAGCGTCTGCCCGAAAGGAACTTCCTGCCCGTTTAATTTAATTGTGCCGTTGACACCGTCGCCCGACGCGAACCACCGTTTTTCATAATATTCGTTATAATTCGGAATATAGGTTTTCGGAATTACCGCAACAACCATGCCGTTTTGCACGACAGCGGCGCAATTATAAAGGCTTGCCCCGAATTTTAAAGGGAGCCCGATTACGACCACCAATGCGCTGTTTTCGGTCGCGCGGCAAACCGCCGCGAGCGCTGACTTGCATGCGTCTTGCAACGCTGTTTGCAAAAACAAATCGCCACAGGTGTAGCCGGAAAGGAAAAGTTCGGGGAACACCAAAATTTGCACTTTGTTTTTATTGGCTTTTTCAATTTCCTGTAATGCGGCATTTAAGTTGCTTTGTACGCCGGCAACGGTTACGCGCGGCGAAACTGCGCATACTTTTAAAAATCCGGATTTCATAAGAACATACCTCTCAGTCCATATGTATGTCTTTATTATATATAAATTTTTCAGACGAATCAAGTCATAGGCTCTATTGACAGTCTGTGATATAATGTTAAAAAACGAATTTAAGGTGAGGCAAGATGCGAGTCTTTGAAAAATCGCATAAATTAGACCATGTTTGCTATGATATTCGCGGTCCGGTAATGGATGAAGCGGACCGAATGATTGCAAACGGGGTTAAAATTTTAAAATTAAATATCGGCAATCCCGCGCCGTTTCATTTTACCGCGCCGGATGAGATCATTCAGGATATGATTTTTAACCTGCGTGACGCAGAGGGATATTCGGATTCTAAAGGCATTTTTTCCGCTCGAAAAGCCATTATGCAGTACAGCCAAATTAAAAAAATACCGGGCGTCGGGATTAATGACATTTATACCGGCAACGGCGTCTCGGAACTTATCACAATGGCCATGCAGGGTCTTTTGGACAACGGCGATGAAGTACTTCTGCCGGCACCGGATTATCCGCTTTGGACCGCCGCGGTAACATTGGCGGGCGGCACGCCGGTGCATTACATGTGCGACGAGCAAAACGAGTGGAACCCGGACATTGACGACATTCGCAAAAAAATCACACCGCGCACAAAAGGGATTGTAATCATCAACCCGAACAACCCGACAGGCGCGTTGTATTCCCGCGAAATTTTGGAAGAAATTGTGAATGTTGCGCGGGAAAATGAACTAATCATATTTTCCGATGAAATTTACGACCGTTTAGTTATGGACGGCTTAGAGCATATTGCAATTGCTTCGCTTGCGCCGGATGTGCCTTGTGTTACATTTAACGGACTTTCCAAATCTCACCGTGTTGCGGGCTTTCGTTGCGGGTGGATGTGTTTAAGCGGTGACAAAAAGAAGATGCAGGGTTATATTGAGGGATTAAACCTGCTTTCTTCCATGCGTCTTTGTTCCAATGTGCCGGCGCAGCAAATCATTCAAACCGCGCTCGGCGGGTATCAAAGTGTCGATGAGCTGTTAAAGCCCGGCGGACGGATTTACGAACAGAGAGCTTGTATTTATAAGGCGCTCAATGAAATTGACGGGGTTTCTGCGGTGAAACCGAAAGCGGCGTTTTATATTTTCCCGAAATTTGATATTCGCAAATTCAATATCAAAGACGACGAACGGTTCGTGCTTGACTTTTTGCGAAAAAAGAAAATTTTATTGGTGCACGGCCGTGCATTTAACTATTCGGAACCGGACCACGTGCGCATTGTGTATTTGCCGACGGTAAAAGAACTCACGGCGGCAACCAACGCACTTTCTGATTTTCTTTCGGATTATTCCCAAGTTTAAAATAGGTTGTTTGAGGTGAGGGTATGGAAAACAATATTTTGAATATGGAACATCTTTCCGACAGTGACAAGGCAAAAATCACCTATGAAAAATACAGACAAGATGCTGAAAATCTTTATCTTACGGCTGTTAAACGCTGGAAAAAGCACCTGTTTATTTATGTTGTGCTGTTTATTGTGTGTTTGATTGCCACCTATCTTTTTGCATTGAACATCTTTGGATTTATGAATTTTTTCTATATTTTTATGGGAGGACTTGCCACTTTTTTCAGCGGCATTGCCGGTGCGCAGACCTATCGTAATCTGCGTATGGAAAAGCAATCCTATCAGTTCCGTTTGCGCAGTGCAATCGAACGAATTGACCGAATGGGACTTTATTTTGAGCTGCCGGAAGAAGACTATAATAAATTTAATCGTTGGTGGAATTGATGTTCCCTAAATTTTGACAACATTAGAACAAATTGTCTGTGATAAAAAAAGAGAATGCGCCAACACTACTACTGCAAACGCAAATTCTAAAGCAAAGGAGTGTTTACAGTGGCAAGTAAGAATGTTGTCCCCGAAGCAAGAGCGGCTCTTGATAAGTTCAAGATGGAAGCGGCTTCCGAAGTCGGCGTAAATCTGAAACAGGGCTACAACGGTGACCTTACCTCCAAGCAGGCTGGTTCCGTCGGCGGTCAGATGGTCAAGAAAATGATCAAGTCATACGAAGATGGCATGAAATAAGTTCGTTAAGTATTTTCGGACAAAGAACGGTCTGTCGGAGTTTTCCGGCAGGCTGTTTTTCTTTGCATATCCACTCCTTTTTGCGCATATGTATTTATTGATAAAAGCAAGGAGGGCGGAAAACTTGAAAGATACTGTGGAAGACCGCGCCGTGGAGCTCGGCGAATATATTGTACATAACAAAGCCACCGTTCGCGCCGCGGCCAATGTGTTCGGCATCAGCAAAAGCACGGTGCACATGGACGTTGCACAGCGATTGCAGCGTATAAGTCCGTCGCTTTACAATGAAGTGCGTGAGGTGTTAGATGTCAATAAAGCGCAGCGGCACATTCGCGGGGGGCTTGCCACGCGGGAAAAATACAAACATATTGAAAAATAAATCTGACAGCATAAAATAACGCGGTAATTACCGCGTTATTTTTTTGTTGGATTTCATTTGAAAATATGATACAATATAATTGATAATTCTGCGCTGAAAGGAAGACTTAAATGGCTTCGCTTGACTTAATTATTCCCTGTTACAACGAAGAAGAGGTTTTGCCGCTGTTTTACAGCGCCATACAAAAGACAATAGAGTCGATGACCGATTGCGGCGTGCGCCTGATTTTTGTCGATGACGGCAGCCGTGACGGCACGTTGCGGCTTTTGCGCAGTTATGCTTCTGAAAATGAGCAGGTGAAATATATTTCCTTTTCCCGCAATTTCGGAAAAGAGGCGGCGATGCTCGCCGGCATGCGCATGTCTTCGGCGGAATATGTCGGCATTATCGATGCGGATTTACAGCACTCTCCGGACTTAATCCCGCAAATGCTGCATGCGCTTACCGATGAAGACTATGACATAGCCGCCGCCAAGCGTGTGGACCGAAAAGGAGAGGGTAAAGTCATCAGCGGTTTTTCCGCGCTGTTTTATAAAATGATTAACCGAATTTCCGACGCCGATATTGAAGACGGTGCGCAGGATTTTCGGATTATGAAGCGCAAAGTGGTTGACGCCATATTGGACATGCCCGAATACAACCGGTTTTCCAAAGGCATTTTCAGCTGGGTGGGTTTTCGTACCAAATGGTTCCCGCATGAAAACAGCAAGCGTGCCGCCGGCAATACCAAATGGTCTTTTTGGAAACTGTTTTCCTACGCTGTGGACGGCATCATCAACTTCTCAACCGCGCCGATGAAAATTTCGTTTATTTGCGGCAGCTTTTCAAGCTTTGTCGGGATTATTTATGCGGTCTATATTTTCGTCCGTACGCTGATTTTCGGCAGTGACGTGCCCGGTTATCCGTCCACAATTTGCGCTATTCTTGTGATCGGCGGGTTTATATTGCTTTCACTCGGCATTTTGGGCGAATATATTTCAAGAATATACATGGAAGTCAAAGAACGTCCGAATTATATCATCGACGAAACCAACATTCTTCCCGAAAATCGGCAAAAAAATTAAAATTAAGCCTTGTATTACGGCAGATTTTTTTATATAATTTATTCTATATGCACTGTAATTCCTGTGCTGAAAGGTGGAAACTGAAATTGTCTGACGAAAAGAATATGTTTGTAGATCTCGAACATAATGTCATGGATTTCTGGGAGCGGGAACACTGCTTCGAGAAATTGGTTGCAAAAAATAAAGGGAACCGTATGTTCCGCTTCTTAGACGGCCCGATTACCGCCAATAACCCCATGGGTATTCACCACGCGTGGGGCAGAAGCTTAAAGGATATCTTTATCCGTTACCACGCAATGAACGGGTGCGACTGCCGCTATCAAAACGGCTTTGACTCTCAGGGCCTTTGGGTTGAAGTAGAAGTCGAAAAAGCGCTCGGCTTCAAAACCAAAAAAGACATTGAAAATTACGGCATGGACAAGTTCACAAGACAGTGCGTGGACCGCGTTAAGCATTTCTCCGGCATTATCACGGAACAGTCCAAACGTCTCGGTCAGTGGATGGATTGGGATCATTCCTATTACACTAATACCGACCAGAACATTGAGGGCATTTGGCATTTCTTAAAAAAGTGCGACGAAAACGGCTGGATTCAGCGTGAATACAAACCGATGCCCTGGTGCCCGCGCTGCGGTACTTCGCTTTCCGAACACGAAATGACCGGTTCTTACAAGCTGATGACGCACAATTCCGTGTTCTTTAAATTACCGCTTAAAGAAATCAACAGCAAAATCTTGGTTTGGACCACAACGCCCTGGACGCTTTCTTCCAACGTTGCGTTGGCGGTCAATCCGGATATTGACTATGTCGAAGTCCGCATCAAGAGCGATGAACAGACGCTGATTTTGGCGAAAAACGCCATTTCCTACCTCGGCGACGACAAAGAGGAAGTTTTGCGCGCGTTCAAAGGCTCGGAACTTGTCGGCTATCATTACGAAACCTGCTTCCCGGATATTCCGGCGCAGGCGGGAATTGATCATAAAATCGTACCGTGGGAAGATGTCGCGGCGGACGAAGGTACCGGCGTCGTACACATCGCGCCCGGCTGCGGTGTCGAAGACTTTGAACTCGGTGAAAGACTGGGTCTTGCAAAAGTTATGCCGATTGACGACATGGGCATTTATCTTGACGGCTTCGGCTTTATGAGCGGCAAAGACAGCCACACGATTGCCGACGAAGTGTTTGAACACTTGAAAGCCGACAACAAACTTTATAAAATTGAACCGCACGAGCACAGCTATCCGGTTTGCTGGCGCTGCAAATCCGAAGTCGTTTTCCGCCTTGTGCCCGCGTGGTATATTCGTACCGAAGAAATCAAACCGAAGCTTATTGAAGCTTCTAACTCCGTAAAATGGGAGCCTGCTTCCAACGGCAAGCGCATGAACGACTGGCTCAACAACATGGGCGACTGGAACATTTCCAGAAAACGTTATTACGGTATGCCGCTGCCGTTCTATCCCTGCGACTGCGGTCACGTGACCGTTGTCGGCTCAAAAAAAGAACTGCGCGAGCTTGCGACGGAACCCGAAAAGGTCGATGCACTTCCCGAACTGCACCGTCCGTGGGTGGATGCAATTAAAATTAAGTGCCCGCACTGCGGCAAAGAGGTTTCGCGTGTTACCGAAATCGGCGACGTTTGGCTCGACGCCGGTATCGTTCCGTTTTCAACGCTCGGCTATTTTGAAGATAAAGAAAAATGGAAAAAGAACTTCCCGGCGGAGTGGGTCACCGAAATGCGTGAGCAGGTCCGTTTGTGGTTCTATTCCATGCTGTTTATGAGCGTTACGCTTGAGGGCAGAGCGCCGTATGAACGTGTTCTTTCTTATAACTCCGTTGTTGCGGAAGACGGTACGAAGTTCTCCAAAACCGGCTTTATGATTAAATTCGACGAAGCCGCGGAGAAAATCGGTGCGGACACAATTCGTTATCTGTATGCCGGTGCGCCGGTCGCAAGCGACGTTCGATTCGGCTTTAACCTCGGCGATGAAGCGAGAAGAAAGCTGCTTTCTTACTGGAATATTTATACCTTCTTTGATACCTACGCCAAAATCGATAAGCCGAATTTTGAGGGCTATGTGCCGGATAAGGCGGCAATGACCCCGACCGACAAATGGCTTGTCGTGCGCACCAACGCGTTTTTAAAGAAAGCAACGGAATATTACGACGACTACAAAACCTATTTATTGATTAAAGATTTTGAAGTGTTTGTCGACGATATTTCCAATTGGTATATCCGCACAAACCGCCGCCGCTTCTGGAAGACCGGCGATGAAAACGACAAGAAGCTGGCGTATTGGGTACTGTTCTATGCCCTGAACACTGCAACCAAGGTCATGGCGCCGATTATCCCGTTCATGACCGAACACATTTGGCAGAACCTGACCCGCAAGGTCTTGCCGTCCGCGCCGATTTCGGTGCATTTGAGCGACTGGCCGAAGCCGTTGGAAGGTTTTGAAGATGATGGCATTCTCGCGCAGACCGCGCTTGTTCGTGACGCGATTGCCGTTGCGATGCGCTTAAGAAATGAGCAGCAGCTCAAAGTCCGTCAGCCGCTTTCGACGGTTTACATTTGCTGTGACGCGGAAACTGCGGATAAAATCAAGACTTTCGAGAAAAATATTCTCGATGAACTGAATATCAAGTCGATGCAGTACCTTTCCGACGTGACGGTTTTGGAAGATAAATACTTGACCGTGAATTTCAAAGTTGCGGGTGCTGTGCTTAAACAAAACGTCAACCGTATGAAAGCGTCGTTGGAATCGCTCTCGGGTGACGACCTCAAAAAAGCGGTTGCCGCTGTGGAAGCCGGCGAGCAGGTCACTGTGCCCGGTTGGGACGAAACCTTTGACAGTTCTTTGTTCCAGCTCGCTACCCGGACAAAAGAGGGTATTGTTTCGGCGGAATTCAACAACGGACAGTGTGTTGTTGCGCTCGATACCAAGCTCACAGACGAATTGGTGCTTGAAGGCGTTCTGCGTGACGTCGTGCGTCAGTGCCAGCTGATTCGTAAAGAAGCCGGTTACGAAGTCGAACAGCGCGTTTGCATGGCGCTTTCCTCTGACAGCGAAACCGTAATGCATGCGCTCAACGATAAAACCGACTATTTGAAAGAAGAACTTTTGGCGGACAGCGTTGTGTTTAATGCACCGCTTCAAGCCGACCTTGAAAAAGAAGTGGAGATTGCCGGTGCAAAAGTGAAACTGGCGGTCTGCAAAGCCTAAGGAGGTTTACCTATGTTAACAGAAATCACAAAAGATATGACAATCGGCGATATTTTGGACGCGGACCGTGAAACCGTTCCTTTCTTCCTCGAAATGGGCATGCATTGTCTCGGCTGCCCGGCTTCGCGCGGGGAAACCGTGGAAGAAGCCTGTGCGGTGCACGGCGTAGATGCGGACGAACTTGTCAATAAAATCAACGAGTTCCTTAAAAACAAATCATGAGAAAACAAGGGGCTGTGATTCGAAAGCATCACAACCCCTTATTTCTTGGGTGAGCGTATGATAAAACTAACCAATCGGCTGAAAGCGGTCGCTGAGCTTGTCGCGCCCTGTGACGCTTTTGCAGACATCGGAACCGACCACGCCTATTTACCGGCGTGGTTGATACAAAACGGCGTTGTACGCCGCGCTGTGGCTGCTGACATTCACAAAAAGCCTTTGGAAAATGCAAAGAAAACCATTTCTCTTTATGGGCTTGAAAATCAAATTGAATTGCGGCTTTCCGACGGCTTTGCGAAAATCTTACCGGAAGAAGCCGAAGAATTTGCCGTCGCCGGCATGGGCGGCGAACAAATCGCCGCTATGATTGAGCATACACCATGGCTGAAATCCGGTGACAAGCATTTGATTTTACAGCCGATGACCCATTATGAAGACGTTCGGCGTTCGCTTTGTGAAAACGGCTTTTCGATTCTATGTGAAAAGACCGTCACCGAGGGCGAACGTGTCTATTTGGTCATTTCAGCGCGCTATACCGGCGCGGCGGAAGAGAAACCGGAGTGGTATTACTACGCCGGGAAATTAACCGACGACCCGACAGGAACAAATGACCTTTTGCTGCAAAAAATACTGAAAAGGCTTAAAAAACGTGCGGTCAGTGTTGCGCCTTCCGACCCGGAAACGGCCGAACATCTTGAAAGTATCATTAAGGAGATAGAAAATGAACGCAGGAAACATTTATGACTACATAAATGAAATCGCGCCTTTCTCAGCGCAGGCGGAATGGGACAACAGCGGTTTTCAGGTAGGTGAGCGCGGGCAGGAAGTGAAAAAAGTCCTTTTGGCGCTGGACCCGACTGCCGCGTTGATTCAGGAAGCCAAAGACCTGAACTGCGAAATGATTATTACTCATCATCCGGTGCTGTTTCACCCCGCGAAGCAGTTTACCGAGCAAAATGTGGCGTATTTGGCGGCGCGCGCCGGAATTACTGTCCTGTCGGCACACACATCTTATGATTGCGCCGATGCCGGCGTGAGCGATGTTTTAGCAAAAACCGTTGGGCTTCAAAATATCTATTCAAAAGAGAATCCATTTTTGCGTTATGGAAGCATTGAACCCCAAATTGTAAAAGATTTTGCAGAATCCGTTAAAAATACTTTGCACGCGGCGGTGACCTTTAACTTGCCGGAAAAGGAAATCCGCCTTGTTGCAGTTTGCGGCGGCGCAGGGGCAGACTTTTGGCAGGAAGCCAAAGAAAACGGCGCAGACTTGCTTTTAACGGGCGAGGCGCATCATCACGAGTATTTAGACAGCGCGGCTGCAGACATGGCGCTGATGACTGCCGGGCATTTTGAAACGGAGTTTCCGGCGGTAAAAGCTTTACAAGCAAAGCTTCAGATGCGTTTCCCGGAAATCGAGTTTGTTTTATCTTGTCAGATCGCGCCGGTGCAGTACACCGGCTTTGAAAAGGAAGTTTAAAAAATGGCGCTTGACGGCATTACTTTACATTTTATAAAAGAAGAGCTTGAACAGCAAATAATCGGCGCACGCGTTGAAAAAGTCCATCAGCCTGCGCGTGCGGAAATTGTGCTGCTTCTGCGGACAAGGACCGGACCATTTAGGCTTTTCCTGTCGGCGGAATCGGCGTCTCCGCGCATTCATTTGACGCAGTTTCCGACCGACAACCCGCAAAATCCGCCGATGCTTTGCATGTTGTTTCGCAAGCACTTAACAGGTGCGGTTTTAACCGGAATTCGCCAAGCGGGACTCGACCGCATTCTCTTTTTGGATTTCCGTGCGACCAATGAAATCGGCGACACGGTTTATTTGCATTTGTGTATTGAAATTACCGGTCAGCACAGCAACATTATTTTGATGCAGGACGATAACCGCATCATAGACGCTGTTAAACGCGTTGACGAAACCAAGTCCTCTTATCGTGAAGTTTTGCCCGGCGTGACGTATGTTCTGCCGCCGAAGCAAAACAAAGTGAATTTGCTCACAGACAGCGTGGAAGCCGCCGCTGACGCGGTTTTGCAGCTTACCCAACAACAGTTGTCCTCCGCTTTCTTAAAGGTGATTGAGGGCATTTCGCCGATTGTGAGCCGGGAACTCGCTTTTCTTGCAGCGGGGGACTGCACTTGCAGCGTTTCAACGGTTTCACGCGATTCGATTGTAAAAGCGCTTTCGGCAGTCAGCGAAATTTTGCAGAGCGGCCAAACGGCAAAATGTGTTGTGTTTAACGAAGACGAAAAACCGATGGATTTTTCGTTTGTGGAAATTCAGCAGTATGGAAATTTCTTGAAAAAGACGTATTATGACGATTTCAGCACGCTTTTAGACCAATTTTATTTTGAGCGTGACCGCCAGCTTCGCGCAAAACGAAAAGCAGGGGATTTATTAAAAGCCGTGCACACGCTTCGTGAGCGAACCGCCCGCAAAATCAACAACCAAAAAGCGGAACTCGACGCCTGCGAAAACAAAGAGCAACTGCGTGTTTTTGCAGAGTTAATCAACGCCAATCAGTATGCACTCGGAAAAGGCGTTTCGTTTTACGACTTGGAAAATTATTACGAAAATAACGCCTTAGTGCGTATTCCGGTAAGCCCGGCGCTTTCTCCCGCACAAAACGCGCAAAAATATTATAAGGCTTATAAAAAGGCGCACACCGCCGAAAAAATGCTCCAACAGCTCATTGACAAGGGCGAACAGGAGATAGTCTATTTCGATTCGGTGCTCGACGCGCTTTCCCGCGCCGAGACTGAAAACGAACTTGCGCAAATTCGCCAAGAACTAATCGACGGCGGCTATTTGAAACGCAAAAAAGGCGGTAAGCAACGCCTGCCGAAAGAGTTGCCGCCATATTCTTTCAAGGTGGCGGACGATTTCACCGTTTTGGTCGGCCGCAACAATGTTCAGAACGATAAATTGACGCTGAAAACCGCAAAAAATTATGACCTTTGGCTGCACACGCAAAATTTCGCCGGTTCACACACGATTTTGGTTTCCGACCGCCGTGAATTTACCAATAAAGCGATTGAAGAAGCGGCGCAAATTGCCGCCTATTTCAGCAGTGCGCGTGAAGCAAAAAAAGTGCCGGTCGATTACACTCTGATTAAAAATATAAAAAAACCGGTCGGCGCAAAACCGGGTAAAGTGATTTACCACGTGTATAACACCTTGTATGTAACGCCGAAAAATCCGGAAGCTGAATAAAAAACACCGCCTGTGTCAAACACAGACGGTGTTTTTGCTTTTTTGTTATTCATCATTGGCCGACGACAAAACTTCGTTTTCGCGGAACAGCAGAGAAATACACCATACCGCCGAAATCGCCACCAATGTGTAAATGATTCTGCTCATTACGGCTGCCTGACCGCCGAAAATCCACGAAACAATGTCAAATTGAAAAAGACCGATGGATCCCCAGTTGATGCCGCCGATGATAACCAAAATCAATGCGATTCTGTCCAGCATTTTTTTCAACTCCTTATTTGTACTTCTTGAACGGGTACAAATCTATTATGAGCCGAAACAGAAAATTTATACTTTTGGAAAAATTTTTCAAATGCCGGCTGCTTTTTTCAAAGCGTCTACTTTATCGGTTTTTTCCCACGGAACATTTAAATCCGTTCTGCCCATGTGGCCGTAAGCCGCAAGCGGACGATAAATCGGACGGCGCAAATCCAAGTAATCTATAATTGCGGCGGGGCGCAAATCGAAAACTTCCGTGACGATTTCGCTTAAAACGTCGTCTGAAAGCACGCCGGTGCCGAACGTTTCCACCATCACCGAAACAGGGTGTGCAACGCCTATGGCGTAGGCCAACTGGATTTCACATTTTTTGGCAAGACCTGCGGCGACAATATTTTTCGCAACATAGCGCGCCGCATACGCTGCGGAACGGTCCACCTTTGTCGGGTCTTTGCCGGAGAAGCAGCCGCCGCCGTGACGGCCGATGCCGCCATAGGTGTCTACAATGATTTTCCGCCCTGTAAGTCCGCTGTCGCCGGCAGGGCCACCGGTGACAAATCGACCGGTCGGGTTTACATAAATCACGGTGTCGTCGTCAAACAGGTTTTCCGGGACAATCGGACGAATGACGTTTTCCAAAATATCACTGCGAATTTGCTGTAAAGCAACATCCGCGCTGTGCTGCGAGGAAATGACGATGGTGTCAATGCGCACCGGCTTGTCATTTTCGTCATATTCCACGGTAACCTGCGTTTTGCCGTCGGGACGAAGATAGGGGAGTGTGCCGTCTTTACGCACTTTTGTAAGCTGTTTTGCAAGCTTATGTGAAAGCGAAATCGGAAGCGGCATCAGCTCTTCGGTTTCGTCGCAGGCGTACCCGAACATCATGCCCTGGTCGCCGGCGCCGTGCAGGTTGTAGTCGTCGGTTTGACCCTCTTTCATTTCATAAGAAGCGTCAACGCCGAGCGCAATGTCCGCCGACTGTTTGTCGATTGCGATTTCCACCTTACAGGTGTGCCCGTTAAAGCCTTTTTCGTCGCTGTCGTAGCCGATTTCGCAAACCACGTCACGTGCAATTTTTTCAATATCGACTTTTGCCGTTGTCGTAATTTCACCCATGACCATAATGCGGTCCGTAATACAGGTTGTCTCACAAGCAACGCGTCCGTCCGGGTCCTGCGCTAAAATAGCGTCGAGAACGGCGTCGGATATATTGTCACAGATTTTGTCGGGATGACCCTCTGTAACGGATTCGGATGTAAAAAGATGTTTTGCCATAAGTATCTCCTTTTTGGGCTCAGACCATAAAAAAAGCACCCGAGAACAAGCCAAGGTGCTTTTGCCACCTTATCTTTCAGCAATAAAGCTGTGGGAATTGGCACCTTGCAAAATTTGCAGGTTGCCGGACTTCACAGGGCCTGTCCCTCCGTCACTCTTCATAAGGAATGAAATCAATATGCATTTTTCGTTCTATATTGTATACCGTTTCTCAACAAAAGTCAACAAGAATACACAAAGTTTTGTACTTATTCGTTTCTGCCTTTTAAAATCGGGGAAAGCCGCTTGTAAAGTACAAATGTAATGACCGTGCACAAAAGACCTTTGATAAAGGTGAACGGCACATTAAAGATTAAAAGCGCCTGCCAAAGCGTTGTGACGCTCGGCAAAATCGTGTTGTATGCTTTAATAATCATTTCCATCGGCATGAAGTTCGTGTAAACGGGGTACACAAGGTACATATTTGAGAAGAAACTGACAACTGCCATGCAAAGTGCGCCGACCAACGCGCCGATAAATGCACCGGAACGCGTCTTTTTATGTTTGTAAATAAGCCCCGCCGGAACAACCAGCATGCAGCCTAAAATAAAGTTGGAAAGTTCACCGACGCCGCCGGTGGAGGTTGTCATCAAATTGATTAAATTTTTAATCAGACAGACCATAACACCGCTGACGGGGCCGAGCGCAAACGAGGCGATCAGCGCGGGGAAATCGGAAACGTCCATTTTGATGAAACTCGGCATCAGCGGCGTGCTGAAATCCAAGAACATCAAAACGGCTGCGACAGCCGACAAAATCGCCGTTACGGTCAGTTTGCGAATGTTTTGCCTGGAAAAGGGTTTGCTTTTTTGGGGTTTTGCGGTTTTGATTGCTTTTTCCATTTGAATCAAGCCTTTCCTAAAAATTGCAAATGCGGCTGTCGTCAAATAAAAAGCCCGCAAGAAACTTATCTTGCGGGCGTAGGTGTAAGGGTTATTACATCTTCTTTCATCCGGACTATACCGTCGGTTCGGGAATTTCACCCGATCAGCGAAAGCTTGTGGACTTTAACCACCGGTGGGGACTTGCACCCCGCCTTGAAGACAGCTGTTAATTTGTACTGTTATTATATGCCACTTTCTTATCTCTGTCAACCGTCTTTTTGCGGCAAAGCGGTAAAAACAGCAAACTGACAATAATTAAAATCGGGAAAAGGTTGCCGAAGGCAAGCCCCGTTTTTAAAGCACCGCCTTCGGAAAGCACCGGGTTCGCGTTTTGTGCAGCAGTGGAAACCGTACTGACAAGCCAAGGACCTACTGAACAGCCGATATCGCCGAGAATCGCGAGTACGCCGAACATTGCCGCGCCGCCATTCGGGTACATGGCGGAAAACATGCTGAATGTACCTGGCCAAAACAGGCTTATCGAAAATCCGGTTAAAGCACAGCCGAAAAGTGACAGCAGGGGACTCGGCGAAAACGCTGTAACTGAATAGCAGACGATGCAAAGTGCAGCGCAGAAAAACATCGCTTTTTTCAAATTGATTTTTTCGCCGAAAATACCGAACAACAACCGCCCGCAGCCCATGAACACAGCAAAAAGGCAGGGCCCTAAAAGGTCGCCCATAAATTTGGAAACGCCGAGACCCGCTTCCGCAAAATAAGAGGACCATTGCGACATCGCAAGCTCCGAAGCGCCGGCGCAAAGCATCAGTACCATGGCGATAATAAACGGTTTGTCCAACAACAATTTTCTAAGCGGAATTTTCTCTTCCTCTTTAAGCGTCGGCATAAACGGCACGGTAGAGAAGTTGAATAAATTGCAAAGCGGTACCAAAGCCCAAAGAAAGGGGAGCACGAACCAATAGTGATTGCCGGCAAAGCGGATAAACAGCGTAGAAAGCGCTACAACCACCATTTGCCCCCAGCAGTAAAACGAGTGTAAAAGGCTCATGTCCGCTTCTTTGCGGTCGCTCGGAATGGAGTCGACCACAGGGCTTATGGTCACTTCAATCATACCGCTGCCGATTGCGGAAATTACGGTTGCCAGAACCAGTCCCCAAAACGGCTTGTCCATAATCTGCGGCAAAATGCCCAGTAAAATAAGCCCGACAAAAGCACACGCGTGGGATGTTAAAATGATTTTGCGATACCCGATTCGGTCCACGATTTTAACGGAAAGAACGTCAACCGCCGTCTGCGCTAAAAAGTTGATGAAAATCAGGTTGCCGATTGCGCCCAGTGAAATTTGAAATTCCGAGCGGTAAACAATAAACAAAATCGGCGACAAATTGTTGATGATTGCCTGCACAAAATAGCCGATATAACAGGCAACGGTTGTACTTTTAAAAGAACGCTGCAAGTTTAAACATACTCCTTGTCATCAGAAAGTTTTGCCGACCCGCTTATCGGAATCGGCTCGCCGAGCACCGTAGGCTCTATATGAAACGCGCAGGAAAAATAATCTTTTACGCGCGCTACAGATTCGCGCAAATTTGTAATCAGCGCTGTATCGGCTTCTTGCTCGGCGGGGACACCGTACGCTTCTATGCCGAGCTCATTCGCAATATAAACTGCACGGTATAAATGATATTCCTGTGAAACAATAATCATTTTTTGAATGCCGAAAATCGCCTTGGCGCGGTAAATGGAATCATAGGTGTTAAATCCGGCGTGGTCTAAGAAAATAACGTCCGGATTCACACCTTTGTCAACGCAATATTGTTTCATGGCGTTGACTTCGTCATAATTCACTTTGCCGTGGTCGCCGCTCATCAACAAGCGCTGTGAAACGCCGCTCTCATAAAGGGTGAGTGCAGTATCTACTCTTTCCCGCACAACACGATTTAAGGTGCCGTTCGGCTGCACGGAACTGCCGAGCACCAAAATGCAATCTACTTTTTCCAAATTCGTTGCCGCGTCTGCGGAAATCAGACGGGGCGCAGAAATGCGAATTACGTGTGCGTTGATAGCCACAAATAGGACAGCAACCGCAAGACACAGTAACCCAAAGATAAGTAAAAGTTTTTTTAAGCTGAAATGCCACTTTTTCTTATTTTTATCCTTTTTCGTGTCGTCTTCTTTTTTACTGTTCCGTTTTTGAAGCTGGCCGGGCATGGTTATACCCTCGTTTCAATCACCTGTAAGTTGCCGTCAAGGCTAAATTTTCCGGCATTTGCCGGAATAAAGAAGCTGTCACCTTTCTTGGCCGGCATTGTGTCTTCCCCACAAGCGATTTTGCCGCTGCCGTCAGCCACAACCAACGACACAAACGAATTTTCGTCTGCTACGGCTTCGTAGTTGTATTTAACGTCGATATTCCAAACGGTAAACAAATCGCAGGAAGTGAGCAGCTGTTTTGTATAACCGTCATGCTTTTCCATTTCTCCTTCTGGTTTTGCGTCACGCGTCGGCGGCACGCAATGGGTGACCGCAATCGCTTTTTCCGTGTGCAGCTGGCGCGGCTTACCGTCGGCGCCGAGTCTGCCGTAATCATATACACGATAGGTGACGTTGGAGTTTTGCTGGATTTCCGCTAAGAGAATGCCTTTCCCTATGGCGTGCAGCGTGCCGGATTCAATAAAGAATAAGTCCCCTTTATGCACTTTTACTTTGTTGACGACGTCCAAAAAGGTGTTGTCCTCCACACGGCGGCGGAATTCCTCGTTGGAGATTTCCTTTTTGAAACCGTAAATCAATTCCGCACCGGGGTCGCAGTCAAGAATATACCAACATTCTGTTTTGCCGTATTCGTTTTCAACACGCTGTGCATATTCGTTGTCCGGGTGCACCTGAACGGACAGGTCGTTTTTTGCGTCGATTAACTTAATGAGAATCGGGAAACGGTCAAATCTCTGTGCGTGTTTGCCGAGCGTCTCTTTTCCGAGTTTGTCAATCGTTTCGGAAAGCGTCTTACCGGCAAATTCTCCGTTTTCGACAATATTTTCGCCGTCTTTGTGACAGGTAAGCATCCAACCTTCGGCGACAATGTCCATGTCGCTTTGAAAGCCGAAATCGGTTTTCAGCTTTTGTCCGCCCCAAATGTAATCTTTTAATGCAGGTTTTAATTTCAAAATCATAGTAAAGACCTCGATTGTAAAATTTTACAAAAACATATTAACAGAAAACTCCGCCGAATTCAACCGAAAACAAGGATTTTGTTGCTGTTTCGAGGGTTGACTACGGCTTTAAGAAATGCTATACTTTTCATATTCGATTGAACAGAAAGGACGGACGTCGTGCAGCCGAATATTATTTTTTATTTCAGCGACCAACAGCGAAGCGACACGGTAACCGAGGATATTATGCCGACGCTTTGTGACCTCGCCAAAGAGGGGACACGGTTTGAAAATTCCTTTACCTGTCAGCCGGTTTGCGGTCCGGCGCGTGCCTGTTTACAGTCGGGTGTTTACGCGACGCAGTGCGGCTGCTTTAAAAACGGCGTTGCCCTGCCACAAGACATAAAAACCCTTGCCGATTATTTTAACGACGCGGGGTATGAGACCGCCTATGTCGGCAAATGGCACCTCGCATCCGATCCGGTGCCCGGTGTCGGCGTGCATTGTGAAAAAACCGCCGTTCCGAAAGAACGACAGGGCGGCTATCGCGACTGGTGGCGCGCTTCCGATGTGTTGGAATTTACGTCCCACGGCTACGACGGTTATGTTTTTGACGGGGACGGCAACCAAATCGATTTTAAGGGCAACCGTGCAGATTGCATTACGGATTTTGCGCTCCAGTATCTCGACCAAAAGACGTCGGAAAAACCGTTTTTTCTTTTTCTTTCGCACATTGAGCCCCACCACCAAAATGACCACGGTCGGTTTGAAGGTCCGAAAGAACTTGTGCCGGCGTTTCAGAATACACCGATTCCGGAAGATTTGTCTTTTCTTCGCGGGGATTACGAAAAAATGTACCCCGATTACCTTGCCTGCATTCGCAGCTTGGACGACAATTTGAAACGACTTGTAATCAAATTAAAAGAAAAAGGGTTATTTGAAAATACCGTTATTGTTTACACGAGCGACCACGGCTGCCATTTCAAAACACGTAATGTGGAATATAAGCGCTCCTGCCACGACAGCGCCATTCATACGCCGTTGGTGATTTTGGGCGGACCGTTTCGCGGCGGTGGGGTGCAGTCGCGGCTCGTGAGCCTTATCGATTTGCCGCCGACGCTTTTGGACCTTGCCGGAATTCCTGTACCCAAAAACTATATGGGCAAATCTTTGGTGCAGGAACTGAAAACCGGAGAGGAACGCGATTGCGTTTTTCTGCAAATCAGCGAAAGCCAGTGCGGGCGTGCGATTCGTACAAAAAAATACACTTACTCTGTGCGCTCCGCCGCATTGACAGGCTTTGTAAAATCCTATGCCAATGTGTATTTTGAAGATTATCTTTATGATAACGAAAAAGACCCCGCGCAAAAGCGAAATTTAATTCGCGACAAAGTCTATAAAGCCGTTCGTCGGGATTTGCGGCAGAAGCTTTTGCGGGAGATCTATAAAGTCGAACAGAAAACGCCGAAGATTTTGCCGGCTGTAATCGTTCGCAAAAAGTGATTTTGATATTTTCTTTATACGATTTATACGAAAAGACAGGGCAAAAACGGTTTGCCTTGTCTTTTTTATGGAATTTTTGCAAGATTTCAAAACAAATATTGCAAAAAGGAATAAAATGTAATAAAATTTATGAGCATTCAACAATATCATGAAACTTGGAGGCCTTGAAAATGCAGTATTCGCAAATGTCAAAAGCAGATTTGCTTGCAAAGAAACAAGAGCTTGACAAAACCTTTGCCGAACTCAAGGAAATGAACCTGAAACTGGATATGTCCCGCGGCAAACCGGGTGCGGACCAGCTTGCGTTGTCTATGGATATGTTGACCGAAATCAAAACCCCGGACGACTGCATTGCTTCCAACGGGTTTGACTGCCGCAACTACGGCGAACTCGGCGGCCTTCCGGAGTGCAAGGCGCTGTTTTCGGAAGTGCTCGGCGTACCGGCGGAAAATATCGTGGTCGGCGGTAACTCAAGCTTAAACCTCATGTTTGACTATATTGCACAGTGCATGACCAAAGGCGTTGCCGGCAATACGCCTTGGATGTTGCAGGACGGTGTGAAATTTATTTGCAACGTGCCCGGCTATGACCGTCACTTTACGATTTGTGAGCATTTCGGCATTGAAATGATTAACGTGGAAATGACGGAGAACGGCCCGGACGTTGAAAAAATCTGCGAACTTGTCAAAGACCCGAAAGTCAAAGGCATGTTCTGCGTGCCGAAATATTCGAATCCCGACGGCATCACGTATTCCGATGATACCGTTCGCGCACTGGCGGCTTTGCAGCCGGCAGCAAAAGATTTCCGCGTGATTTGGGATAATGCCTATGTTGTGCATGACCTCAACGACACGCCGGATCAGCTTTTGAACATTTTTGACGTCTGCAAGGAATACGGCACCGAGGACAATTTTGTGGAATTCACTTCCACTTCCAAAATCAGCTTCCCGGGCGCAGGCGTTTCCGTTCTTGCGGCTTCCGACAACAACATGCGCGAAATTATGAAGCGCCTTGCAATGCAGACCATCAGCTATGACAAACTCAACCAGCTTCGTCATGTTAAATATTTCAAGAATTTGGACGGTATCCGCGCACACATGAAAAAGCACGCGGCTATTATCGCGCCGAAATTCCAGATTGTTTTGGACGCTTTGGACCGCGAACTAAAAGAAGACGGGCTTGCACAGTGGACGCGCCCGAACGGCGGCTACTTCATCAGCCTGAACACGACCGGCTGCAGCGCAAAGCGCGTCGGTGAACTCTGCAAAGAGCTCGGCGTTACGCTGACGAGCGTCGGCGCGACTTATCCTTACGGCAAAGACCCGGCGGACCGCAATATCCGTATTGCGCCGACTTACCCCTCGGTCGAAGAACTTCAAAAAGCGGCGGAAGTGCTTTGCCTTTGCGTAAAGCTTGCCACTCTTGAAAAATTGCTGTAATAGGTATATAATACACATATCTGAATATTCCCCGGAACCAAAAATCTCGGCACAGGGGTGACAATATGTGTGATTACAATCAACAATTTCATAAACCATTTCCGTCATCTGCAACGCCGTTTGTTACTGCGGTGATTGTGGCGGCCGGAAATTCAACACGAATGGGCGGCGTCAATAAGCAGTTTCTGCTGATTGACGGCGTCCCTGTGCTTATTCGGACACTTTTAGCGTTTTCCCGCTCACCATTGATTCAGGAAATTGTCGTTGCGGCGCGCGAACAGGACATAGAACACATCTATGATTATTTGAAGCAATACCGCGTCGAGAAAGTTGCGGCGGTCGTCCCCGGCGGGGAAACACGGCAAAAAAGCGTGTACGCCGCTATTCGCAGCAGTTCGCCGTTTGCCGAGTATTTTGCCATTCACGATGGCGCACGCCCGCTTGTGACGCAGGAAATCATCGAAAACACGGTGAAAAAGGCTTTTGCTTGCCGCGCGGCGGCAACCGGTGTTCGGGTTAAAGATACAATTAAGGTCGTGGACAGTGAAAATCGTATCACAGACACGCCGGACAGAAGCACCCTTTGGGCAGTACACACGCCGCAGGTGTTTGAACGCAGGCTTTACTTGAGCGCTGTGGACAGTGTCGAAAACAGCAGCCAATTTACCGACGATTGCAAACTGATTGAAGCCGCCGGCGCACCGGTTTATATGGTCGAAGGCAGCTATGAAAATTTGAAAATCACAACGCCGGAGGATATTCCTTTCGCAGAAGCGGTGTTAAAAGGGAGGGCGAAACAATGATGCGAATCGGTCACGGCTATGATGTGCACAAATTGGTAAAAGGCCGTAAGCTGATTTTAGGCGGCGTAGAAATCCCGAACGATGACATCGGTTTATTAGGGCATTCCGACGCAGACGTTCTGCTGCACGCAATAAGCGACGCGCTTTTAGGCGCGGCGGCGCTAGGCGACATCGGAAAGCATTTTCCGGACGCAGACCCTGCCTATGAAAACGCAGACAGCTTACTGCTTCTCACGCGCGTTGTGTCTTTGCTTAAAAAGCAGGGCTATAAAGTCGGCAATATCGATGCGACTGTTCTTGCACAAGCGCCGAAGCTGGCACCGTATATTCAGGAAATGCGAAAGAATATTGCAAATGCTTGCAAAATGCCTTTCGACTGTGTCAGTGTAAAAGCGACGACCGAAGAGGGGCTTGGCTTTACAGGAAGCAAAGAGGGGATAGCCGCGCACGCGGTTTGCCTTTTGGAAAAAGAAAATCAAATTCGTTTTATTTAACAGCCTTTGACAGATAGTAAAGGGGGAGTCGTATGCCTACCAAACCGTCCGAACCGAAAACCGTGAAAAAGCCCCGCCGTTGGTGGTTGTTCAGCAAATATGCCGAAGAGGGTTACGTTCCGAATCGGGAATTATTTGCCTATGCCGCCTCATTAACCGGGCAAAATATGGCTTATGCTATTGTTTCACAGTGGCTCTTTTATTTTTGCACGGATGTTTTGCACATAGGCGCGCAAAAAGTTGGCTTTTTAACTGGTTTTACAAGAATTTGGGACGCCGTCAACGATCCGGTTGTCGGGACTTTGATTGATCGGCGAAAATGTCAACCGGGAAAAAAACTGCATCCGTATCTCGGGAAACTGCCGATTTTCATCGGTATTTTAACCGCGTTGATGTTTGTGGATTTCAGTGTTTCTGAGACGGCCGCGATTCTTATTTTGCTTTGCGTCTATATCGCTTGGGATTTTACTTACTCTTTCCAAGATGTCGCACTTTGGGGCATGATGTCGTTAATTTCGCCGCACCCGCACGAGCGTTCACGCGTTTCCCAGTGGCTGAATATCGGTGTCGGTGCGGCCTCCGGGCTTATCAGTCTTGTGCCGCTGATTATGGGGGCGCGTGAATCGATTGGTATCAGTGAAAAAACGCTGTTTTTAATTTTTGGTATTTTCTTCGGATTCGGTGGCGAGTTATTATCTATTTTAGCCTATAAGACGAAAGAACGAGTGACTTTTGTTGCCCCGCCGCAAGAGCCGTTTTTAAAACAGCTTACCGAACTGCGCCACAACAAAATGCTGCTTTTACTTTTGCTTGCGCAGGTGCTTAATTTCCTGAACGGTGCAATTCCGTGGATTTATTTCTTTAAATATTGTGTTTCTGTGGAAATCGGCGGAAAGGTGTTTAACGGCGAAACCGTACAGTTTTATTACGGGATTTTAGTAAGTGTACTTTCGGCTGTCAGCATGTTCTTTTCTGTGAAACTTGCCGATAAAATTGGCGGTATGCGGAATATTATTGTTGTTGCACAACTGATGAATATTGCCTGTCGCGTGTTAGCCTTTTTCGTCGGCTTTAAAACGCTGCCGCAAATGATTGCGGTAATTGTGATTATTTCTGTTTCTTCGATTCCCACCAATATGATCGGTATTGCGCAGCGCGCGATGCTTTGCGACGCGGTGGATTATGCAGAGTGGAAAACCGGAAAACGCACAGAGGGCATCAGCAATTCTCTGCAAAACTTGACCAATAAGCTGACTGACGCGCTCAAGCTTTTGACAAGCGGTCTTGTCCTAGGCTGGCTTTCCTACGACGCTGAACTGGGAATTGAGGGGCAGTCGCAGGCGTTTTACGATGCACAGTGGCCGCTGTTTATGCTCCTGCCGGCGCTGGGTTCGGTTTTATATTTGATTCCGTTCCTTTGCATTCGCTATACAAAAGCCCAGAAAGCGCAAGTGGAAAAGGATTTGAAAGAACGTCGCGAGGCGGCCGGAAAAGAAGAAAAGGAAGCTTAATTTTGCATGAAAAAATTGCTTAAGAAATATAAAGAGCTGATTCTCTATGTCGTATTCGGTGCTTTAACAACGCTTGTAAATTACGTCGTATATTTCGGCTGTAAAGCGCTTCATATCCCGTATCAGCCTGCAACAGTCATCGCCTGGATTGCCGCAGTTGCATTTGCTTATATCACCAACCGTATTTGGGTGTTTGAAAGTAAAACTTTCGGCGCAAAGGCTATTTGCAAGGAATTTGTGTTGTTCGTCGGTGCGCGGCTTTTTTCGCTTGTGTTGGAACTGATTATCATGTTTATCGGCATGGATTTGCTTTCCGCGGGTGAACGAACGGTTGTTTTGTTCGATAAAACCTTGCCGCTCGGCGAGTTTATCACTAAAACGATCGCGCAAATTGTGATCATAGTATCCAATTATGTATTCAGCAAGTTGGTGGTTTTTCGTAAAAAGCGAGAAAACGGCGAATAAACATGCGAAACGCTTGCATTTTTATGCATGCGGGTGTATAATTTAGCCACATTTTCAGAAAAGGAGAACTGATTATGAAAAAGTCAATGAAAGTCTTAGCAATGGTTATGGCATTGGTTTTGATGGTCTCTGCTTTTGCCGCTTGCGGCAGCGACACCGACGCTGCGAAAACACCCGCAGTTAAGGTCATCAACATCAACCTGACCGAAGAAGAATATGCATTCGGCGTAGACAAAAATCAGCCGGAACTGCTCGAACAGGTGAATGCCTTCATCGCTGAAATTAAAGAAAACGGCAAAATGGAAGAAATTTTCAACAAGTATTTTAAGGAAGGCACGCCGACCCCGGTAACCTCTGCTGCTTTGGATGAAACCAAAGACCAGCTTGTTGTTGCGACCAACGCGGAATTCCCGCCGTTTGAATACACCGAAGGTGACCAGTACCTCGGCGTCGATATGGAAATCGCTTCTCTGCTTGCGCAGAAACTCGGCAAAGAACTTGTAATTCAAAACATGGATTTTGACTCGGTTTGCCTTTCCGTCGGCAGCCACAAGTGCGACATCGCTATGGCCGGTCTTACCATCAACGAAAAACGCAAAGAATCGGTTACCTTCAGTGATTCCTATTATCAGGCTTCTCAGAAGCTGATTGTCAAAGGCGATGACACCACATTTGATGATTGCACCACAGCAGACCAGGTTGTTGCGAAGCTCCAGAGCATGGATTCTTCCGTCAAGATCGGTTTCCAGAACGGTACAACCGGTCAGTCTTACACTGAGTCCACCGGCGACTTTGAATCTAACGCATTCAAAGTAACGCCTGTCGGCTATCAGAACGGCGCTTTGGCGGTTCAGGACATGGTGAACGGCAACCTCAATTACGTTATCATCGACGCGGCGCCCGCACAGTCCATTGCGGATTCTGTCAACGCTGCTGCGTAATTAGCAACTCAAAAGAAAATAAACATTTAGCGCAATACCCTCACCGTTTCGGTGAGGATATTGCGTTTCTGTGTGAAATAAGGATTTTATTATGGGAGACTTTGAACGCAAATTTTGGAAATTTGTAGAGTTGTTCCAGGGCGGCAGCGCTGACTCCTACCTCTCTGAAATTTCCACCGGCTTGCAAAACACGGTTAAAATCGCCGTCATCGGTCTGCTGCTGGGTATTGTTATCGGTACATTAATTGCGACCGTGCGCGTATTGCCGAAATACAGACGTTTGCCGCGTGTTTTAAATGCGATTTGCAGCGTATACGTCGGCTTTTTCCGCGGAACACCTATGGTGGTGCAGTTGTTGCTGTTCTATTACGTAGCACTGCCGCTGATGGATGTGAATCTGCCGTCGGTTACGGTGTCTTGCATTGTGTTCGGCTTAAATTCCGGCGCCTATGTTTCGGAAATCATGCGCAGCGGCATTCAATCCGTTGACCCCGGACAAATGGAAGGCGGCCGTTCGGTCGGCTTGAGCTTTGCAACGACAATGCGCCGCATTGTCATTCCGCAGGCGATTAAAAACATACTGCCGACATTGGGCAACGAGTTTATTTCTTTGATTAAGGAAACCTCAGTTGTCAGCTTCATCGGCGCAACGGATTTGTATGTTGCATTCCGCAAGATTGGTACTTCGACTTACGAATTTATGATTCCGTATCTTGTCATGGCGGTGATTTACATCGCAATGGTATTGTTAATCAGCGGTCTGATTAAGTGGATGGAAAGGAGCCTGAGAAAAAGTGATAGAAGTCATTAACCTGACCAAAAGCTTCGGCGACCTTCAGGTGCTCAAAGGCATTAACCTGACCATCGAAAAAGGGGAAAAAGTTGTTATTATCGGGCCCTCCGGTTCCGGCAAAAGTACCTTTCTGCGTTGCTTAAACTGTATGGAAGACCCGACTTCCGGCAGCGTGCTGTTTAACGGCGTTGATTTAACCGACATGAAAGTGGATATCAACGTTCAGCGCCAACATATGGGCATGGTGTTCCAGCATTTTAACCTTTTCAATAACAAGACGGTTTTGGAAAATATTACGCTGTCTCCGATTTTGGTCCAGAAAAAGGCTATGGCAAAACTGCGCCGCCAAAATTTGAAATACAAGCTTACGGGGAAAAAGGACAAGATTGTTCCGGGTTCGGAAATTAAATCCAATGCTCAAATTAAGGCGGAAGCGAAAGAAAACGCGATGGCGCTTTTGGAGCGCATCGGGCTTTCAGACAAGGCAGACGCTTATCCGTCGATGCTTTCCGGCGGTCAGAAACAGCGTGTTGCGATTGTGCGTTCGCTCGCGATGAATCCGGACGTTATGTTGTTTGACGAGCCGACCTCGGCGCTCGACCCGGAAATGGTCGGTGAGGTTTTGGACGTGATGAAAGACCTTGCGAAAAGCGGTATGACCATGGTCGTTGTAACTCACGAAATGGGCTTTGCGCGAGAAGTCGGCGACCGTGTGTTGTTTATGGACGACGGCAAGATTTTGGAAGAAAACACGCCTGACGGCATTTTCAACCACCCGCAAAATCCGCGTTTGCAGGAATTCCTTTCCAAAGTCTTATAATTTAAAACATAAGAACAAGAAAAAGGGTACGGCTTTTACCGTACCCTTTTTAATATGTTGTTTGTGTTTAGACTTCCGCGATAACTTCCACTTCAACCAAAACATCTTTCGGCAAAGCGGCAACTGCGACGCAGGAACGCGCCGGCTTGCTGACAAAATAATTGCCGTAAACCGTGTTGAAAGCACCAAAGTCTGCCATATTCTTTAAGAAGCAGGTTGTCTTAATGACTTTCGAAAAATCCGTACCGGCAGCTTCTAAAATCGCGCCGATATTTTGGCAAACCTGTTCGGTTTGCTCCTCAATCGTGGTGGCTTCCACTTCGCTGGTTGCGGGGTTAATCGCAATCTGACCGGATGCATATAAAACGCCGTTGATGATTTTTGCCTGAGAATACGGGCCGATAGCCTCCGGCGCATTTTCGGTGTGTAAAGTATCAATCATTTGGAATTCCTCCTTAAAAAGATTTCTTAATAAGACTTAATATGATAGCCGCGCTCAATCAAAGCGTTTTTGATGGCTTCAATGTGGTCAAAGTTTCGGGTTTCCAGCACCAAGCGCAAATAGCAGCCGTTGATGTCGGAACCTTCCGAAGCTCTTTCGTGGTGAACGGAAATGATGTTGCCGCCCTGTTCCGCAATAGTTTCGGAAACGCCTTTGAGCTGACCGGGTTTATCAAGCAGTTCAATTGTCATCGAGAACGTCCGACCGGACTTCAAAAGACCGCGTTTGATGACTCTCGACAGAATGGTCACGTCAATATTACCGCCGGAAACGAGGCAGCAAACCTTTTTGCCTTTGACGTCAATTTTGTTAAACATAGCCGCTGCAACAGAAACCGCGCCGGCGCCTTCTGCAATCAGCTTTTGCTGTTCAATCAGCGCCAAGATCGCCGCTGCAATTTCATCTTCGGAAACGGTAACAACGCCGTCCACATATTTTTGGCACATATCGAACGTAATGTCGCCGGGTTCTTTTACGGCAATACCGTCGGCAATCGTAGAGACTTCGTCGAGCGTCTCGATTTTGCCGTCGGCAAGGGATTTTTGCATGCTCGGAGCGCCGGCAGCCTGCACGCCGTAAACTTTGACATTCGGCTTTAACGCTTTAATCGCAAATGCAACGCCCGAAATCAGTCCGCCGCCGCCGACCGGGACAATGACAATGTCCACATCGGGCAGCTGCTCTAAAATTTCCAGTCCGATTGTGCCTTGACCCGCAATGACGTCTTCGTCGTTAAACGGGTGAATGAATGTATAGCCTTTTTCTTCTTTTAACTCCAAAGCGCGGTTGTAAGCGTCGTCATAAACGCCTTCCACCAAGCAAATTTCCGCGCCGTATTTTCTCGTAGCTTCCACTTTGGAAATCGGTGCGCCGTCCGGCAGGCAAATCAAGGATTTAATCCCGTTTTTGGTTGCGGCAAGCGCTACGCCCTGTGCATGGTTGCCAGCGGAGCAGGCGATTACGCCTTTTTTCTTTTCTTCGTCTGAAAGCTGTGAGATTTTATATGCAGCACCGCGCACTTTGAAAGAGCCGGTGACCTGCAAATTTTCAGTTTTTAAATGCACCTCACAGTCGGGGTTGATTTTCGGCGCCATGATCATGTCCGTTTTGCGGATAACATCTTTCAACTGAAAAGATGCGTGATACACTTTGTCGAGCGTTAACATGTATAATCTCTTCTTTCCAATAATCTATCTAGACAATTATATAACACTTTAACCAAAAAAACAATAAGAAATCTGCCAAACTCCTACAAGAAATCCGGATTTTGGATTGATAAATTCTTGCGTTACTGCTATAATATTTTTTAAGCCATTCAATTGGCAGTTTAGATATGGGAGATTTTAAAAATGGAAACCAACGAGAAGAAACAAGTTGTTTTAAGCGCAATTCAGCCGACGGGCACGCCCACACTCGGCAACTATCTCGGTGCGCTGAAGAACTGGAAAAATATGGCGGATGACTATGAATGTTATTATGCCGTTGCGGACTTGCATTCGATTACCGTTCGGCCGGAACCCGCACAGCTTCGCCGCAAGACGTTGGAAATGTATGCATTTTTGCTTGCCATCGGCCTTGACCCCGAGAAAAACACCGTTTTTGTGCAAAGCCACGTCAGCGCACACGCACAGCTCGGCTGGATTCTCAACTGCTACACGCAGTTCGGGGAAGCGGCACGTATGACACAGTTTAAAGATAAAAGTGAGAAACACCCGGAAAACGTCAACGTCGGTCTGTTTGCTTATCCGATGCTGATGGCGGCGGATATTTTGCTGTATCAGGCAAACTACGTGCCGATCGGCGTGGACCAAAAGCAGCATTTGGAAATTACCCGCAATATTGCGGACCGTTTCAATGGTCTTTACGGTGAAACCTTCACGTTGCCCGAACCCTTTATCGGCAAAACCGGTGCAAAGATTATGTCTTTGCAGGAGCCGACTAAAAAAATGAGCAAGTCGGACACAAACGTCAAAGCGTTTATCTCTGTGCTGGACGATACCGATACGATTGTCCGTAAAATTAAAAGCGCAGTCACCGACTCCGAAGCGCGCGTGCATTATGCCCAGGGTAAAGACGGCGTCAATAACTTAATGACGATTTACAGCTGCTGCACAGGTAAGGATTTTGCAGAAATTGAAAAAGAGTTCGACGGAAAAGGCTACGGCGATTTCAAAGCCGCGGTAGCTCAAGCCGTTGTTGCGGAACTCGCGCCGGTGCGCGACGAGTTTAACCGCTTGATCGCTGATAAATCTTACCTCAACGCCTGCATGGAAGCCGGCGCCCAGAAAGCCGCCCGTGTTGCCAACCGTACGCTTCGCAAAGCGATGAAACGCGTGGGTTTCTATCAACTGTAAGGTGAAACAATGGCGATTGATAAAGTAAAAGCTTATTTTAAAACATTCGGGTTAGAAGATAAGATTTTGGAGTTCCCCGTTTCGAGTGCTACCGTTGCACTTGCGGCACAAGCTTTGTGTTGCGAAGAAAAGCAAATTGCAAAGACGCTTTCTTTTCTTGTGGACGGAAATCCTGTGCTGATTGTTGCGGCTGGTGACACAAAAATCGACAACCCGAAGTTTAAAGCGCAGTTTCATCAAAAAGCGTCTATGATTCCGGCGGAGCGAGTCGAAGAACTTGTTGGGCATGCGGTCGGCGGGGTTTGCCCGTTTGCGATAAACGACGGTGTTACAGTCTATTTGGACCGCTCGCTTCAGCGGTTCCAAACCGTGTTTCCCGCCTGCGGAAGCGCCAACAGCGCGATTGAACTTACAATACCGGAACTCGAAAAATATTCGGGCTTTTCCGCTTGGGTGGACGTGTGCAAAGGCTGGGAATAACCTATATAGAAAATATTGCCAAAGCCGGAGGTTTTCTCCGGCTTTTTTTCTATCAAACTTTCTATGTAAATTTTCGTAAAATTATTGACTTTTTTGTATTTTTTCTCTATATTTGTATTCATACCAAATAGGGGTGCACACATTGCATACCCAACAATACCTATCGGTTGGAAAGGGGCTGCATAATTGGAAAAAAACGCAGTGATTATTGATTTGAAAAACATCTCCGTCAGCTTTGACGGCCAACCAATTTTACGGAATATCGACCTTTACATTCGTGACGGCGAATTCGTAACCTTGCTCGGGCCCTCCGGCTGCGGAAAAACAACCACACTTCGCATCATTGCCGGTTTCTTGGAACCGGACAGCGGCGAAGTTATTTTTGAGGGAAAAGTAATCAATGGTGTTCCTGCACACAAGCGGCAGGTGAACACCATTTTTCAGCGTTATGCTCTCTTTCCGCATTTGAATGTTTATGATAATATCGCGTTCGGCTTGAAACTTCAAAAGAAGTCAAAGGACGAAATTCGCAAGACTGTGGAAGAAATGCTCGCGCTTGTTAATCTGAAAGGATTTGAAAAGCGGAATATTTCTTCTCTTTCCGGCGGTCAGCAGCAGCGCGTGGCGATTGCGCGTGCGCTTGCCGTGAAACCGCGCGTTTTGCTTTTGGACGAGCCGCTCGGCGCCCTTGACTTGAAGCTTCGCAAGGACATGCAGGTTGAGCTTAAAAACATTCAGCAGAGATTGGGCATAACCTTTATTTATGTTACGCACGATCAGGAGGAAGCGCTTTCCATGTCGGATACCATCGTCGTGATGGATAACGGCGAGATTCAGCAAATCGGTACGCCGACCGACATTTACAACGAGCCAAAAAATGCATTTGTTGCTGACTTTATCGGGGAAAGCAATATTTTGGACGGCATTATGCACGCCGACTTTTCGGTGGAATTCCACGGCATCAAATTCCAGTGCGTCGATAAAGGCTTCGGCAAAGACGAACCGGTTGACGTTGTCGTTCGCCCGGAAGATGTTGACATTGTCCCGGCAGAAGAGGGTATGCTCAAAGGCACCGTGACTTCTGTGACCTTCAAAGGCGTTCATTATGAGATTATCGTGGATGTTGACGGCTTTAAATGGATGATTCAGACCACGGATTTTGTAGAAGTCGGTGCTGTTATCGGCATTTCCATTAAGCCGGACGAAATCCAGGTTATGAAAAAGAGCGAGTATTCCGGCCTTTACGGCGATTACAGCTCGTTTAGTGAGGAGTTCGACGAATTGTCCGATCCGGAAGCGACGCCGGAGGATGAAGAAGAACCGGCGGAGGCGTGAGATGAACAAGAAATCTTTAACCTCCAAACTGATTAACGCGCCGTATCTGCTTTGGTCCGTGCTGTTTATTTTGGCGCCGATGGTGATGGTCGTCTATTATGCGTTTACCGACCGCAGCGGCAATTTTACCTGGGACAATATCACGGCGTTGACCGCCTATAAAGAAACCTTCGGGCGTTCGATTTGGTACGCAGTTTTAGCGACGGCAATCTGCCTGCTTTTATCTTATCCGCTAGCCTATATCATGTCGCGCTCCGGTGTTTCCAAACAGCGAACTTTAATGATGCTCATCATGCTGCCGATGTGGATGAACTTTTTAATCCGCACCTATAGCTGGATTACAATTCTTGCGAATACGGGGATTTTAAACAGCATTTTCAAAGCAATCGGTATAGGCCAAGTGCAAATGATTAACACGTCGGGCGCCGTTATTCTCGGTATGGTTTATAATTTCCTGCCGTATATGGTTCTGCCGATTTATTCCGTGATGTCGAAACTCGATTACAGCTTAGTCGAGGCGGCGCAGGACCTTGGGTGCAACAACCGTGCGGTTTTGCGTAAGGTCATTTTTCCGATGAGCGTTCCCGGTGTCATTTCGGGAATTACAATGGTTTTCGTGCCGTCGGTCAGCACCTTTTATATCAGCCAAAAGCTCGGCGGCGGCAAATTCCTGCTTGTCGGCGACTCGATTGAAATGCAGTTCCAGTCCGCTTACAACTATAATCTCGGCGCATCGCTTTCCCTTGTCTTGATGCTGATGATTATTATTTGCATGTTGGTGATGAACCGCTTTGCCGATAAAGACGAGGGGGCGATTATCATATGAAGAAAAAAGCGCTCTCGAATATTTATATCGCGCTGATTATGCTGTTCTTGTATGCGCCGATGGCGGTCATGGTGGTTATGTCCTTTAACGGCACAAGCAGCACAAGCGTGCTTTCCGGTTTCTCTTTAAAATGGTACGGAGAACTCTTTAATGACCGTATCACATTGCAAGCGTTATCGAATACGCTGGTTTTGGCAATCACGTCTTCGATTTTAGCGCTGATTATCGGAACGCTTGCCGCGGTCGGCATTAACGCCATGCGGAAAAAGTGGATTAAAAATGCGGTTTTGACTGTGACCAATATTCCGATGATGAACCCCGAAATCGTGACCGGCGTTTCGATGATGCTTCTGTTTGTTTTTGTCGGGCACTTGGTGACTACGAGCGATGTTTTGGGCTTCCCCACGCTTTTGATTGCGCACGTCACGTTCAATTTGCCTTATGTGATTCTTTCGGTTCTTCCGAAACTTAAACAGACGGACAAACATTTGGGTGAGGCGGCGCAGGATCTTGGCTGTACGCCCGTATCCGCCTTTTTTAAGGTGATTTTGCCAAACATCTCGTCCGGCATTATAACCGGCTTTATTATGGCGTTCACGCTGTCTTTAGACGATTTTATTATCAGCTATTTTGTCAGCGGTCCGAAATTCCAGACTTTGCCGATTGTCATTTTCTCAATGACAAAGAAAAAGGTTAAGCCGGATATGTACGCCCTTTCTACTTTGATTTTTGTTACGGTGCTTGTGCTGTTAATCCTGATGAATGTTATGCAGGCGCGCGCCGAAAACAAACAAAAAATAAAGCAAACAAAGCAAGTTTAAGGAGGCTTGAAATGAAAAAAATTTTAGCAGTTGCACTTTCTCTCACGATGTTGCTCGGTATCGTCGGCCTTTCCGGCTGTACGACTTCCGAAAGCACAACGCTTGATGCGTCCAAGTTGGTTTCCGACTATAATGTCGAGGAACTCAAAGGCACGGAAATCAACGTTTATAACTGGGGTGAATATATTTCTGACGGCGCCGAGGGGACAATGGACGTCGAAGCGGAATTTGAAAATCTGACCGGCATCACCGTAAACTATACGATGTTCGACTCCAACGAAGATTTGTATTCCAAGCTGAAAAGCGGCGGTGTCAGCTATGATGTCATTATTCCGTCCGATTACATGATTGAACGTATGATTAAAGAGGGCATGCTGCAAAAGCTGGATTTCAACAACATTCCGAACTATTCCTATATTGCAGATGATTACAAGAACCTGTATTTTGACGAGAACAACGAATACAGTGTGCCTTATACCGGCGGCATGGTCGGTCTTATCTATAACACCACCATGGTGACGGAAACGCCGGACAGCTGGAGCATTATGTGGGATGAAAAATACAGCGGTCAGATTTTGACCTTCAACAACTCCCGTGACGCGTTCGGCGTTGCGCAGTATCTGCTTGGACAGTCGGTCAACACCACCAATCCCGACGACTGGCGCGCTGCTGCGGATAAACTCATTGAGCAGAAACCGCTGATTCAGTCTTACGTTATGGACGAAGTGTTCATCAAAATGGAAGACGGCGAAGCCGCGATTGCACCTTACTACGGCGGCGATTATCTGACGATGGCGGACGTTAACCCGGACCTTGCGTTTGTTTATCCGAAAGAGGGCACCAACATTTTCGTGGACTCCATGTGCATTCCGGCGAACGCCAAAAACAAAGCGGCTGCAGAGTTGTTCATCAACTTTATGTGTGAGCCGGAAGTCGCGCTTGCAAACGCAGAATATCTTTGCTATCTTTGCCCGAATACCGCGGTGCTTGCCGATGACCGCTATACCTTAAAAGACAACGAAGTGCTTTATCCGAAAGAAGAAGTGAAAACCCAGTATTTCCACAACCTTGACCAGGAAACACTGGATTTGCTTGCAAAGCTTTGGGAAGAAGTCAAGCTTGCGTAACAATTAAATCAATAGAAAACGCCTCGTCTTTTGACGGGGCGTTTCTTTTCGTGTAAAAATAAAAGCATGTATCCGTGCTCTATTGCTATGGAGGTATTTAGCGGCCATTATGTCATAAAAGACCATATGGCAAAATATTGTGTACAAAGCCAAATAGCAAACTTTTCAAAGGATAAGGTAAACGCTAAAAAATAGTTAAAACCTCTTAAAATGGTGGCGATAGAGTAAAAATACAGGCCCTGCAATTTAGCAGAGCCTGTAAATCTTGTTTAATGCTTATTCGAAGGTCAGAAGCAGGAAGCCGGCCGCAACAGCAGAACCGATAACACCCGCAACATTCGGACCCATAGCGTGCATCAGCAGGAAGTTAGAGGGATTGTATTTTCTGCCCTCAACCTGGGAAACACGCGCAGCCATCGGAACGGCGGAAACACCTGCGGAACCAATCAACGGGTTAATTCTGCCTTTGGTGATGACATTGAGCAGTTTTGCAAACAATACGCCGCCCACCGTGGAGAAAGCAAATGCAATCAAACCGATAACAATAACGGCAATTGTTTTGAGATCCAAGAAGGTTTTGCCTTCTGCGGTTGCACCGACAGTAACGCCGAGCAAAATCGTAACAATGTTGCAAAGGGCGTTTTGTGCGGTGTCGCTCAAACGGTCGGTAACGCCGCTTTCTTTAAACAGGTTACCGAGCATCAGCATACCGAGCAGGGGAGCGACCGACGGAAGAATCAAAACGCAAATGACCGTAACGACAATCGGGAAGATAATCTTTTCCGCTTTGCTGACGGTGCGAAGCTGGTCCATTTTGATTTCGCGTTCTTTCTTGGTGGTCAGCGCGCGCATAATCGGCGGCTGAATCAGCGGAATCAAAGCCATGTAAGAATAGGCGGCAACAGCAATGGGACCGAGCAAATGCGGAGCCAGCTTTGAGGTTAAGTAAATTGCCGTCGGGCCGTCAGCACCGCCGATAATGGCGATAGAAGCAGCTTCTTTCGGGTCAAAGCCTTCAAAGCCGGGGATATAACCGCTGACAATTGCAACGATGAATGCAACGTAAATACCGAGCTGCGCAGCCGCACCGAGCATTAAGCTTGAGGGGTTTGCCAGCAGCGGGCCGAAGTCGGTCATTGCGCCGATCGCGAGGAAGATAAGGCAGGGGAAGATGCTGGATTTTACGCCGGAATAAATCAGTCGTAAAACACCCGTATCATACCAGTGTGCGCCCTCGACCACTTCGCCCTCATAAGACGAAAGCATCAGCGGGTCATACATGATGTCCGGATAAATATTAACAAGCAACATACCGAAAGCAATCGGCAATAAGAGCAAGGGCTCATATTTTTTGACAATGGCCAGGTACAGCAAAATGAAAGACACAGCAATCATGACCCAGTTTTGCCAAGAAAGAGAAACAAACCCGGAGGTTTGGAAAATTTCAACAATCGCGTTGACTACTGACATGAACGAGCGCCTCCTTAACCGATATAGGCGAGCGCTTCGTCTGTGGCAACCGTGCTGCCTTTTGTGGCAACCACTTTGGTAACCGTACCGCTTGTCGGCGCAACTATTTCATTTTCCATTTTCATGGCTTCCAAAATGAAGAGCACGTCACCTTCATTGACCGCTTGGCCGTCTTTTACCTGAACGTCCAAAATCGTGCCGGGCATCGGCGCTTTTACAGCCGTACCGCCGGCAGGCGCAGCGACAGGCGCGGGGGCAGGCGCAGCGACAGGCGCGGGAGCAGGTGCCGGAGCCGGAGCCGGAGCAGCTGCAGGTGCGGGAGCAGCCACAGGAGCGGGTGCGGGTGCTGCAACCGGTGCAGGTGCAGCCGCAACAACAGTGCCGCCGATGCTTGCAAGCACAGCGTCGGTAGCAACGGTGTTACCTTTAGTGGTCAAAACAGCCGTGATTTTACCGTCACAAGGTGCCACGATTTCATTTTCCATTTTCATAGCTTCCAAAATGAACAGAACATCACCGGCTTTTACGTCCTGACCGACACTTGCCTGAACGTCCAAAATCGTGCCGGGCATCGGTGCTTTCACGTCCGTGCCGCCGGTGGTGGTAACTGCCGCCGGTGCGGGAGCCGCTGCGGGTGCAACAGGTGCTGCAGGTGCCGCGGCAACAGGAGCGGCCGGCGCGACCGGTGCAACAGGCGCTGCTGCGGGCGCTACGTTTGTTACAACCGCATCGCTTTCGGATACTTCAACTTCGTAATCCATTCCGTTTAAAGTAACAATGTATTTCATTTCTTTTACCCCTTATTTTCGAATTGCTTTAATAGACTTGAACTGTAAACGATTCAGCGGAATGCCGCTTTCGTTGCTGACAATCGCCATAATTACAGCGGCTGTCTTTTCGTCCACGTCAAATAAATCTACAGAAGCGGGAGCTGCGACGGTAGGAACCGCAGCGGGCGCAGGTGCTGCAAGCGGTGCCGCAGCAGGAGCAGTCTTGGGAGCGCTCGAAGGTTTTTCGTCGCTCTTGTGCTTCACGGTTTTCGCTTCTTTTTCAACGGAGCGAACCGCTTTGGAAAGCAAAAGAACCAAAACCGAAAGCAGTGCCAAAATCAGAAGCACGACAATCATGCCGGTTACGGAAACATTTAAAGCTTCGCCGATTGTAATGCCGTCTTCATAAGCCAGTGTTAAAAGTTTCATAAAACAGCCTCCTTATTCTTCCACTTTCCGAATGGAATAGGTGAAGGTGTTTTTCTTAACTTCGTCACGTTTATCAAAGAAAGCTTCTGCCTGTGCCGGGAACGCGATATAAGAAAGCACATCTTCGTCGCAGTGGGCTTTGCTGCCGATTTCTTTCTTTGCTTTTTCAAAGCCGGGCTCCAGAGTGTCTGCAAAACGGCAGGTAATCGGCTTTTCGTCGCCGAGCACTTTCTTTTGCAGGTCTTTGTCGATTTCGCCGGGGGCTTTGCCGTATTCGCCGCGGATATAAGCTTTTACTTCTTTGGAAATGCTCTTGTAACGCTCGCCGAGCAATACGTTGGTTGCGGCCTGAACGCCGACCATCTGGCTCATCGGAGTGACAAGCGGCGGATAACCGAGGTCTTTACGGACACGCGGGGTTTCCGCAAGCACTTCGTCAAATTTATCCATTCGGTTCTGTGCAGTCAACTGGGCAACCAGGTTCGAAAGCATACCGCCGGGGACCTGATAGTTGAGCGCATCAGTGTCGGTGGAAAGCACAACGGGATTGAGTTTGCCTTCCTTTAAGAATTTCGCCTTGACGGGTTTGAAGAAATCGTTGATTTCTTTTAATACCTGCATATCAAGGTCAATTGTGTAGCCTTCCTGCTTTAATGCATAGGCCATGGTTTCGGTCGGCGCTTGGGAAGTGCCGCCGGAGAAGCAGGAAATTGCGGTATCAATGACATCGCAGCCCGCTTCCACTGCTTTTTGCAGGGTGAGCATACCAAGACCGGTTGTGGAGTGGGTGTGCAGAATAATCGGCACTTTCACGTTTTCTTTCAGCGCTTTTACAGTGTCGTAAGCTTCCTGCGGGCCCATGATGCCGGCCATGTCTTTGATGCAGATGGTTTGGCAGCCCATAGCTTCCATGTCTTTTGCCAGTTTCACATAGGCTTCCAAATTGTGGATGGGGCTTTTTGTGTAGCTGATTGCGCCGGAAGCGATTGCGCCGTTTTTCAGCGTTTCGTCCACAGCAACCTGAATGTTGCGCACGTCGTTCAGTGCGTCGAAAATACGAATGATGTCAATACCGTTTTCAATGGACTTTTTCACGAACATACGAACGACATCGTCGGGATAATGCTTATATCCCAAAAGGTTCTGACCGCGAAGCAGCATTTGCAGCTTCACGTCCGGGCATTTTGCGCGGATTTTGCGAAGCCGCTCCCACGGATCTTCGTTGAGGTAGCGCAGGCAGGAATCAAATGTTGCGCCGCCCCAGCACTCCAGCGAATAGTAACCCGCTTTGTTCATTGTTTCCAGGATTCCCTCAAAATCTTCAAAGGGAAGCCGTGTTGCAATGAGGGACTGATTCGCGTCACGAAGCACAGTCTCAGTGAATTGGACTTTCATACACATAGCCTCCAAATATAGTAATGAAATATTAAAACCAAATTACTCCAGTTTAAACCAAATTATACAATATATAGTTTTTGGATTCAATAGAAAAAATAGAAGTTGCGAATTTTCGGAAAAAAGCAAAAAAAAACGGCGAAACGCCGCCGCCTTTTTGTTAACCATTTAACGATTGTTGCGCAATCGGAGATATTCGCTTTTATTTTGTCGAAAGGAAAGAGCAATCCAAACGAAACTAAATCCCCAAGCGAGCAAAACCGCCAGGAAAAAATCCACCCTGCCGTAAGGGAAAAATGCGACGAAACGAAAGAAACTCGTTGCCGGAATTTTTGCGATTATAAGCGCCCACTCTAAAACAACAAACAATCGAGCAAACGGGAGCGCTACCGCAACGCTCCAACATAGGCAGGCGATTTGCGGCGCCCAGTTTTTCGGCCATTTCCACATACCCATGTTGGCTTTTTCAGGGTCGCCGTAGGTGATGTCGGCAAGATACCGGCGAAGGGACTCGGTTTCTGAAGACAAAACGGGCCGATAGCGCAAAAAGGCATATCGGCACATTAAAAAATAGAAAAAGAACGTAACAAAGTTAATGAGAATCAAATCAAACCAGCCGAACTCCAGCCGGAGGACAAGCGGATTGCCCTCCAGTTGGAGATTCGGCGTTGCGTAATAGGTTAAAAGCAAATCTAAAACGCATGTGCAAAAATAAAACAGAATGAAAAAGAGAAACAGCGCTTTGTTTTTGCGCATTATTGAAGTTCCTTTCCGATTTTGTAACCGGCAGCCGTCGCGTCGGCAATGCGGCCGGTTTTTTCGGCGTCGCCGATTACGAAAACACGCGGATATTTGTCTTTGATTTTTTCATACAGCGCGTTGTCGGGGCGCACGCCCAAAGACAGAACGACATAGTCGGCATCCACAAGCCGCAGGTTTTCCGTTCCGGTTTTCTGGATTTCAATTTTGCCGGGGGTGATAGCGGAAAGCTTGTGCCCGGTGATGAATTCCGTGCCCGCGGCTTTCAGGCGCGGCATACAGTCGTCGATGTGCTGCATCCAGGTGCCGGGGGCGATGGTGTCCGCCATTTCGACCATAATGACATGGTTTTTCTGGGAACACAGCATTTCGGCGGTTTCAAGACCTGTCATGCCGGAACCGATAACCGCGACCTTTTTGCCGCTTAATTTCACGCTGCCGTCTAAAATTTCGGTTGTTGTGTAAACCGTCGGCAAATCCGTGCCGGGAATGGAGCGCGGGCGAACCGCCAACGCGCCGGTCGCAATTACGACCGCGTAAGGATCAAGCGCAGCAATCGTGTCTTCGTCGGCTGTCGTATTATAGCGAATTTCCGCACCGTTTTTCTCGCAGGCGGTCACCAGATCCTCAACGCACCAGTCAATTTTATCTTTAAGCGGGGGTTTGTCGGCAAGCTGCAGCTGCCCGCCGGCCTGCGCTTGTTTTTCAAGCACAATCGGCTTAAATCCGCGTTTGCCGAGGAATTCCGCCGCGGTGAGACCCGCAGCGCCCGCGCCGACAATTACGACAGTTCTGCCGTTCCCGTCTTTTTTGAGTTGTTCCTTTTCGTGCCCGAGCATCGGGTTAACGGAGCAGTTTGCATGCGTACCGCAATAGGCATTATGCTGCATGCTTTCCATGCAATAAAGACAGCAGATGCACCGCTTGATTTCGTCTTCGCGCCCCTCCATTACTTTGTTTGCCCAATGTGGGTCCGCAATATGCGGGCGACCGAGACAAACAAAGTCCTGAATGCCTTCTTCGAGCTGTTCTTCGGCCTGCTTCGGAGAACGAATCAGGTTCGCCGCAAGCACGGGCACCGAAACTTCTTTTTTGACGGCCGCCGCCATATATTTGCGCCAGCCCGGTTCAAAGGAAGTGGGTTCCAACCAATAGTTGTAAGTATCATAACTTGCGCTCGAAACGTCAATCGCGTCTACGCCCGCTTTGTCAAGCGCTTTCGCCATTTGGACGCCTTCATCGAGCGTGTAACCGACGCCCTCGCGTCCGATTTCTTTGTAGCATTCGTCCACGGTAAGCCGGACAATCACAGGAAAATCTTTGCCGCAGGCGGATTTAATGCCTTGTAAAATTTCCAGCAAAAAACGCATCCGTTTTTCGAGACTGCCGCCGTATGCATCGGTACGGTGGTTGGTATAAGGGCTTAAAAACTGCTGAATCAAATACCCGTGCGCCGCGTGGAGTTCCACACCGTCTGCACCGGCTTTTTTCGCACGGACTGCGCCGTCGACAAATTGCTGAATAATCTTTTTGATTTCGTGCACCGACATTTCGCGGTTTTTGCTTTCCGCCGAATAGGCGCGCGGCGATTTTGAGGGCGCCCATGTTTTTAACACCAAATCTTTTTCCATCAGCTTTTTGCCGAAAGGCGCGACTTTATAAAACATGCGGTCATAGGCTTTGCCCATAATCCGTTCCATCGCAATCGAAAGCGGCACAGTACCCATCATAAGACCGATATTTTGACGGCCCGGGTGATGCAGCTGAATGAACATTTTTGCACCGTGCCGGTGAATACGGGCAATCATCTCTTTGAGCGGCGCAATATGATAATCGTGGCTGATGGCAAGCTGCGCAAACGCCGAAGCGCCGCTGAAATCATTGACACGGGTGATTTCGGTCACAATCAAGCCGCACCCGCCGATTGCGCGCTCTTCATAATAATCCATCATTTCCTTGGTCGGGGTGCCGTCCATTTGCCCAAATCCGAGCATCATCGGCGGCATGACGATTCGGTTTTTGATTTCTACATTTCCGATTTTGCCGGGTGTAAACAGTTTTTTGTATTGCATCTGCTTTTCTCCTTTATGTTCCTTGCGGGTCAAGCGGGGCTATATAAACCGCGCCGATGTCCGGTGCATAGGTCGCTTTGTTGTTGAATTTATAACTGCCGTCGTTTTCTAACAGAATGCTGTTTTCGCCGGCTTTCAAAGATACAAGAATGGTCTTGGTTTTGTAAGTATCTTCACTATATGTGCTTCTGAAATAGGTGTTGCCGAGCTTTTGACCGTTTACGCTTATTGTCAAATACCGCTCCACAAGGTCGACGTTATAATCATGCACGCCGCCTTCTTCGTTGTTGCTGTAAAGGAAAGTGATTTGATAAAGACCGGCTGCCGGTGCGTTAAATTTCAATTCCGCGGCGGAAGCTTCCGCAGAAGAAATGCCGGTGAGGCAGGAGCTCGGCGAGGCAGTTACGCGGTTATAACTGACGGCAGCGTCACACGCTTTTATGGTCGCCGCACCGCTCAAAGACATTTGCTCGGGTGTAATCGCTGTCACTGAATTTTTTTCTGATTTTGTGACTGAAATAGCCGAAAGGGCAGGGGCATTAAAGGTCAAATAACTTACCCCGCGCGGCAAATACAGCGTGCCGGAATAGGTGTTGCCGTCAGTGCTTACGGGAAGCTGTGCTTCGTTATCATCGTTCAAAGAGACTGTGCTCGGCACGTTTTCGCCGGTAACGGATGCGGTGTAATACCCTTCTGTGGGAGCCACCACAAGAAATGCGGTGTTCTTATCACTTGACTGCTTAATATCTTTTTCAAAATAGACAGTGTTATTCGTTTCAGAATCGATTTTTGTAACATCCAGGAAATCGAAAGAAATCGTGTTGCCCGCACTTGCGTTTTCGGGGAGTGCAATTCGAACCATATGTTTGCCCGCAGTAAATTCTTGCGTAAACGTGTAGCAATCTGTAAAATCATCTTTCACGGTGGATACTAAAACGGTTTTCTCGGTCCGCGCTGTTCCGTCGATTGCAATTTCGACTTCCAAATTGGTGCGGATGCCCTTGTCTAACACAGAACCGTCTTCTGCATACTGCATGCCGTTCGCGCCGTTGCCGTAAATCAAATCCAGTTGATATTGCCCGTTTTCAGGGATATCCACGGTGAATTCCACACCGCTTTCTTCGGAAGCGTCCGCCTTGACCATTTCTTTTTGGGAGGCGGCGTAAGCAATGTCGGTTGTTTTATAGGCTGTTCCGAACAAATCGGCATCTTCCGCTTCATAGCGCCACATAGAAACTGTTTCGTCTTGCAACTCGGCAGATTCATCCTGCGGCGTGATTGTGAAACGCAGGCACTGCGTATAAAGCAGATTTTCAAGGCTTATTTCCAGTGTGCCGTTTTCAATGGGCAGATTTTTTACGAATTTGGTTTTCGGGGTGTTGACAATCCCCGAAAGCCCTTTGTAATCTACATATTCCACCGTAACCGTAACAGAAGTTACACCGGAAAAAGCAGTGGTTTTGTCTAAGTTATTCAGCGTGATAACAGCGTCTCTGTCCGTTCCGCCGGCTAGAATTTGGATTTGTTTTTTGTCTTCATCGATAGTAGCAAGTCCTGAAAATCCACGATTTTTGAGGCCTTCGGATTTCCGAATCAGAAAATCCCCTAAATTGCTTTGGAACAAGTCCTTGGCTTCGCTCTCGACGGTTTCGCCGGTCATTTGCGCATACCAGCGATATATCCACCAGTTGCTGTTCGGTGCGACGTCGTCCGCGACCACGTCGGAAAGATTGTTTGCAAGCCGCCAATAGGCAACGCAGGCTTCGGCTTTGGTGGATTCAATGCGGCTGATCCATTTAATCGATTCGCCGGGTATGCCGTTGGTTTCCATCAGCCCGTATTCGGTAATGCAAACCGGGAGCTTTTCAATCCCGACAGCCTTGCAAACGGCATCATAGTCGCTGAAATGCTCGTCCCAGTGGTAAAGGGAACTTGCGCCGAGTTCGTGCCAAATCATAATATCCGGCAGACAATTTTCGGCCTTGCAAAACTCTAAAAATTCCTTTATGTAGTCGGAATTGTATTGACAATAACCGGGACCGCCGATGCGCGCTTCGGGATTTATGGATTTCACGAGCAAATAGGTCTCTTTCCACGCGTCATAGGTCTTTTTGCGATTTTCATATTCGCCAAAGTCCCCGAACCACGCGCCGTTGTCCATTTCGTTATAAATGCAATACACCACGCGGTCGGCGTAAGGCTGCTGTTCCGTCGCGGTGACTGTCTCTTTGACGCGTGCCAAATATTCCGGCATGCTGTCAAATTCATAATACCAGGTGTCATACATGTCTTGCGTGTAGACGATAATGTCTTTGCCGCCGGCATTTATAAATGTGCCGGCAACTTGATTTACGTCGCCGATCGGGTGTTGCAGACCGCCGAGGGTTTTGGTGGAAAGGGTGGAAACACCGATACTTTTCGCGATTTCGACACTCGGAATATCGGGCTCTGCAAAGCCGTATAAAAAGCCGGAAGCGCCGGTGGTGATTTCACCGTTCTTTTTTGCAAAATCAAATGTGATAGATGGCTTGTTTGTCATATACAAATACCCAATAACGCCGCCGACAATCACGGCGACACAGACTATGGCGATGGCAACGGACAGCAAGACCTTTTTCATCATGTTCCACCTCATAAATTTTTTATTATTTTAACATATTTTTTTTAGCGGAACAATACAATTTATTCTTTTTTCTCCTTTTGAAAAAAGGTAATTATACCAAGTGTTAGCAGAAAAGCGGCAAAAATCCAGCGAATATAGCGTGTGTCTAAAAATTGCAAAAGAACCATGCCGCCGCCGACGCCTACAAAACCGCCGAAAATCAGCGGGAGCAAGTATTGTTTATTTAATAAGTTTCGCTTTTTGTAAACGACCACAGCGGTTATGGCGCATGGTAAAAAGAATAGAAGGTTGATGCCCTGTGCCTGTACTTGCTGCATATTGAGAATCAGAGTAAGGTAAAGAATTAAAACGCTTCCGCCGCCGAGCCCCATTGCGCCGACCGCCGCAGAAACGATGACGGCAAGAAGATTCCATAGGCTAAAATTCATGACTTCATAAACATCCTAACACCGGCCCAAATCATAAATCCGGCAAATATTTTTTTAAGAAGCGGTGCGGATATTTTTTCTAAAACCACCGTGCCGAGCAGCGCACCGCCCGCGGCAAACGGCAAAATCCAAAGCGAGTCAAAGAAATTGACATATTCCTTTTTTGTGTATATAATTAGACTGATTATTGTGAGCGGCAAAATCACGGCAACAGCGTTTGCCTGTGCTTGCTTTTGATTTAATCCGCATTTTTTTAAAGCCGGAACGGCAATCATCCCGCCGCCGGCGCCTAAAAGTATATTCAGCGCCCCAATCGGGATGCCGAGCAGAAAAGCAGAAGTTTTTTTCATAATATCACCGGTTTTATGGTGTGAAAACAGGAGTTGATTTATTCCATGCAGACAAAATTTAAATCCGGCTTGAACCTGTTTTATGTTCTGTTCCTGTCTGTATTTCAAATTGTGATTCTTTTGCTTTTGACATCGCCGATTTTTGCAGATTCTAAAGTCGGACTTCGTTTTGGCGTTTTGCTTTTTATCATAGATGCCGTTTTGATTTTGCCGATGCTCTTTTTTACAAAATATGAAATCGGTGAAAACGAGCTGATTATTCAAGATTGGCCGCTTCGTCGCTATAAAATTCCTTACGGCGATATTATTTCGGTTGAAGACGGCGATTTTGAAGCCAAAAATAAAAAGACGGTTGCGCTTTCGATGAAACGGATTGCCGTCGGTTACCGCAAAGAGTCCGTGGATAAAAACGGGAAAACGCGGTCGGAAGAAATTTATATCTACATTTCTCCGGCAGATTTAGATACGTTTTTGCTTCGTTTAAGCGGTAAAATGCAAATCGGCGAAGAACAAGCGAAAGAAAAAGCTGCCCAGCTTGCTAAAAAGCAGGAAGAACACCTGAAAAAGAAAAAACAGTGGCAAAAAGAAAAAGCCCGCCGCAAAGCTGAAAATGCGCCGGAAGTGATTCATGTTTCGGGCAATGTGAAGTTTTCGGAATTTACCGAAACGGATGAAAAAGCCGTCAATGATGAAATGAGCGCCGATGATGAAAAGCCGGTCGAAGAAGCGCAAGAAAAAATTGCTGAGTCAGAAGATACGAAAAACTAACAAAATTGGGTTGTTCTTTTGAACCGCCCAATTTTTTTGAGAGGATAGATATTTTTCAATGCAATATATCGTAATGGATATGGAGTGGAACAACGCATACAGCAAAAAGCTCGGTGCGTTTGTGAATGAAATCATTGAAATCGGCGCCGTAAAACTGGACGATTCTTTGCGAGTTTTAGATACGTTTTCCGTGATTATCAAATCCAAAATCGGAAAGAAACTGCGCGGGCGCGTAAAAACACTTACGCACTTGACAAACGAAGATATTTCCAACGGGATTCCTTTTGAAGATGCTTTTTCGCAGTTTGAAAACTGGGTCGGTCCGGAAGATAACGTTTTTCTCACCTGGGGCGACGGTGACATTCGCACGCTTGTCAAAAACTGTGAGTATTTTTTGAACGGTAAAAAGCCTCTGTTTATCTGTCATTTTGCAGATTTACAGAAATATTGCCAGTCTTACACCGACGCCGCAGCCAGCGGTCAGCAGCTTGGGCTTTCCGCAGCGGCGGAAAAACTCGGGATTGACCCCGAAGCTTTTCCGCACCACCGCGCGTTAGACGACAGCAAGCTTTCCGTTGTGTGTTTGCAAAAAGTTTTTGAGCCGGAAAAATTGAAAAAGTTTGCAACGGCGTGTGACGGTGTGTTTTATGAAAAACTCGCCTTTAAACCCTTTTATATCAGCGACCTGCACTCTTCAAAAATAGACCCGAAATGGTTTGAATGTGTTTGCGACGTTTGCGGGGGAAAGGTGAAGCGCGAAAAGAAATGGAAAAGCGTCAACCGCTCCTTCCGAGGTGAATTTTATTGTAAAAACTGTGACCGTCATTTTCGCGTGACCATTCGTTGTAAGCAATTTTATGACCGGCTGGATGTTCGTAAAACCTTCAAGGAAATTTTACCGGAAGAGAAAAATCCGGTGCCGATTCCGGTGAAAACAGAAAAAAGCGAAGCATGAAAATGCTTCGCTTTTCTTATTTCTGCTTTTATCCGTTTACTTAATTACGCGAACCTTAACGGTTTCTTCGAGCTGTGTAATTGCCGCAATCGCTTCTTCGGAAACATCTGTGTCGGTGTCAAGCATAGTGTAAGCATATTCCCCGCGGGATTTGTTGACCATGTTGTCGATGTTGATGTTTTCGTCAGCGACCGTTGTTGTAATTTTGCTGATGACGTTCGGGACATTCTTGTGAATAATGGTGATTCTGGTGCGTCCGGTTCTCGGAACAGCGACATCGGGCATGTTGACAGAATGGGTAATGTTACCGTTTTCCAGGAAATCGCGGATTTCCGCAACCGCCATCACCGCGCAGTTGTCTTCAGATTCCGGCGTAGAAGCGCCGAGGTGCGGCAGAATGATAACACCGGGTGCGCCGATGAGTTCATCGCTTGCGAAGTCGGTCGCATAAGCCGCAACTTTGCTGTTGTTGAGCGCTTCCAGTAAGTCCTCGTTTTTCACAAGGTCGCCGCGCGCAAAGTTCATGATGCGGACGTTGTCTTTCATCATGTCAATGTTCTTTTTGCAAATGACTTCCTTGGTGTCCGGTGTGAGCGGAACGTGCAAGGTGATATAGTCGCAGTTTTTGAAAATTTCATCCTGCGAAGCCGCGTGATGAATCGTGCGGGAAAGCGACCACGCCGCGTCTACGGAAAGGTAGGGGTCATAGCCGTAAACTTCCATGCCGAGGGCGTCCGCCGCATTTGCAACCAAAACACCGATTGCACCGAGGCCGATTACACCGAGCTTTTTGCCTTTGATTTCGGGACCGGCAAAAGCGGATTTGCCTTTTTCCACCATTTTGGAAACTTCTGCGCCGTTACCTTTAAGGGTCTTGACCCAGTCAAGCGCAGAGACAATCTTTCTTGAGCTCATCAGCATCGCGCAAAGCACCAGTTCTTTAACGGCGTTTGCGTTGGCACCGGGGGTGTTGAAAACCACAATGCCTTTTTCGCTGCAGCGGTCCAGCGGGATGTTGTTGACGCCCGCGCCCGCACGCGCAATCGCTTTTGTATTCGCGTCAAATTCCATTTCGTGCATGGAAGCGGAACGCACCAAAATCGCGTCGGGATTTGCTTCTTCGGAAGAATAGGTGTAGGTTTCCGGGAATTTCTTTAATCCGTTTTCGGAAATCTTATTTAAAGTTAAAATCTTATACATGATTTTGCCTCAACTTTCAGGAATTTTCTTTTTCGAATTTCTCCATAAATTCGACCAATGCTTTGACGCCCTCATAAGGCATTGCATTGTAAATGGAAGCGCGCATGCCGCCGACGGTACGGTGACCTTTCAGGTTGACAAGACCGGCTGCTTCCGCTTCTTTCACGAATTTGGCGTTCAGCTCGTCGCTGTCGGTTACAAACGGAACGTTCATAAGCGAACGGTCTTCGGGCACAACCGTGCCGTGGAACATTTTGCTGTTGTCCAAATAATCATACAAAAGTTTTGCCTTTTTGACGTTGCGCTCCTGCATAGCGGTAAGGCCGCCGTTTTCTTTCAGCCATTCAAGCACCAGTTTGCAGATGTAAATGGTGTAGCAGGGGGGCGTGTTATAAAGCGAATTGTTGTCCGCCTGGATTTGATAGTTGAGCATGGTCGGCGTGATGTCACGTGCTTTGCCGAGCAAGTTCTCGCGGATAATGCAAATGGTAAGACCTGCGGGCGCCACATTCTTCTGTGCGCCGCCGTAAACCATACCGAATTTTGTAACATCCAGCGGCTCCGACAGGAAGCAGGAAGAAATATCTGCAATCAGCGGCACGTTGCCGGTGTCGGGCAGTTCGTGATATACCGTGCCGTAAATGGTGTTGTTCATGCAGATATAGAAATAATCTGCGTCCGGCGTAAAGGTGGACTTGTCAAGTTTCGGAATATAAGAGAAAGTCTTGTCAGCGGAAGAAGCGACAATGTTCACTTCGCCGTATTTCTGCGCTTCGGCGCAGGCTTTTTTTGCCCACTGGCCGGTGATGACATAATCCGCTTTGCCGCTGCCGTTCATAAAGTTCAGCGGAATTGCGGCAAACTGGGTGGAAGCGCCGCCCTGTAAGAACAATACCTTGTAATTGTCCGGAATGTTCATCAATTCGCGAAGAAGCGCTTCAGCACCCTTGATAATCGAATCAAAAACCTTGGAACGATGGCTCATTTCCATTACGGACTGGCCGCTGCCCTCGTAATCGAGCATTTCAGCAGCCGCTTTTTTCAGAACTTCTTCCGGCAGCATGGAAGGGCCGGCGGAAAAGTTATAGACTCTGGACATTTAAATTACCTCCAAATATTATGTTTTTTACGCTCAGGATTGCATTATAACAAAGCGCAACAGCAAAAGTCAACAAATTGACAAGAAATTAACAATCTTTTTTCTGATTTTTTTGAATTTTTTGAAAAATTGTTCACTTTTTTAACAAGCTTGTCCGAAGAAAAAGCATAGAATTTGTTTGAGCTTGCCGAAGTGGGGTGTAAATTTGAGTTTTCTGTTGCAGTATTTTAAAAAATCATATATAATTTTAATCTGCATTATTTTGTTTTACCTTGGAGGCACCCAAAATGGCACCCATTATTCAAGATACATTTTCCATTTCCATGGTCGCTTTGCGCGGCTTGGTTGTTTTTCCGGATATGACGCTGCATTTTGACATCGGCCGTAAAAAATCGATTTCCGCCGTGAAAAATGCGATGCTCTCGAAACAGCGGATTTTCCTGTTGACGCAAACGGACCTTTCCGAAGAAGTGAACGGGGTAAACGACCTTTACCGCATGGGCGTTGTCTGTGATATTAAGCAGCTTGTGCGGCTTCCCTCAGGGGAATATTACCGCGTGGTCGTGGAGGGCAAATACCGCGCAAGACTTATTGACCTTGTGGAAACAACACCCCATTTCGTCGCCGAAGTGCGCGCGGTTACAACCCGCGAGCCGCGAAACACCACGATTTTAGAGGCAGATGCTTTAATGCGCTACGCCAAAAGCCTGTTTGAAGACTATGCGATGCTCAATCAGAAACTGCCGCAGGACATTGCTTTGGGCGTGGCAAGCTTACATTCCGCCGGAAAACTTGCGGACTATATCGCCGCGAATTCCCCGTTGGAATATACGGACAAGCAGACCATTTTGTCCGAATTAAACGCCTATAAACGGCTTGAAAAGCTGTGCTTGATTCTCGCAAAAGAAACCCAAATGCTTGAAGCCGCTGCGGTGATTGACGAACGTGTGCAAGAGCAAATGGACGAAAACCAGCGGGAATATTATCTGCGCGAACAGATGAAAGCGATTGCGCAGGAGCTCGGCGACGGGGAGTCGTCTGTCAACGAGGCGCAGAAATACCGCGAAAAGATTTTAGCTTTGCATTTGGATAAGGAAAGCGAAGATAAGCTGTTGCAGGAATGCGACCGTTTGGCGCATATGCAGCCGACAAGCCCCGAAAGCACGGTTTCGCGTACTTATCTTGATACAGTCCTCGGTCTTCCGTTCGGGAAATACACAAAAGACAATTTGAATTTAGAGAACGCGCGTAAAATTTTAGACCACGACCATTACGGCTTAGACGCGGTCAAAGACAGAATTATTGAGTTTTTGGCGGTGCGTAAGCTTTCGCCCGATATTAAAGGCCAAATCATTTGCCTTGTCGGTCCGCCCGGCGTAGGTAAAACTTCGATTGCAAAATCTTTGGCGCGCGCCATCAACCGAAAATACACCCGAATTTCTTTGGGCGGCGTCGGCGATGAAGCGGAAATCCGCGGCCACAGAAAAACCTATATCGGGTCAATGCCCGGCAGTATCATTGCCGCCGTTCAGCGCGCGGGGAGCGCCAATCCGTTAATCCTTTTGGATGAAATCGATAAGCTTTCCAAAGACTATAAAGGTGACCCGGCGTCGGCGCTTTTGGAAGCGCTTGACCCTGAACAAAACAATACATTTCGTGACCACTATATTGAAATTCCGTTCGATTTAAGCCGCGTGTTGTTTATTACGACTGCAAATGATACTTCTACGATTCCGGCACCGCTTTTAGACCGTATGGAGGTTATTGAGCTATACAGCTACACTGCGGAAGAAAAATTCCAAATTGCCAAACGTCACCTTGTCAAAAAGCAGTTAAAAGCAAGCGGTATTAAACCCGCGCAGCTGCGGATTACCGACGACGCGCTTCGTTTGATGATTGACGGCTACACGCGTGAAGCGGGCGTTCGGAAATTAGAGCGCACCATTGCGAAAACCATTCGCAAAGAAGCGGTCAAAATCGCCTCCGGCTATGATAAAAAAATCACCGTCCGCGCGTCTGACTTGGAGGAACTTTTAGGCCCGCGTAAATTTAAACCCGAAAACCTTTCCGGAAAAGACGAAGTCGGTGCGGTCAACGGCCTTGCCTGGACGTCTGTCGGCGGGGAACTGTTAAAAGTGGAAGCCGCCGTCATGGACGGCACCGGCAAACTGGAACTTACGGGATCTTTGGGCGACGTAATGAAAGAGTCGGCAAAGGCGGCTTATACATATGTGCGTGCCCATGCGACAGAATGGAATATTGACCCCACATTTTATAAGAATAAAGATATCCATATCCATTTCCCGGAGGGCGCTGTCCCGAAAGACGGCCCTTCCGCCGGCGTTACGGTTACAACGGCGCTGGTTTCCGCGTTGTCCGACACGCCGGTGCGCGCGGATGTCGCGATGACCGGCGAAGTGACGGTCACCGGCAGAGTGCTGCCTATCGGCGGGCTTCGCGAAAAAACGATGGCGGCATATAAAAACGGTATGCATACCGTGCTTTTGCCGGATGAAAACCTGCCGGATTTACGGGAAGCGGACAAAACCGTTTTGGAAAATTTGGATTTCGTGCCGGTTTCCGATGTGCGTGAAGTGTTAAATAACGCGCTTGTGAGAACGGAAAAAACCGAAACCGCCGAGCAAAAACCGGTGCCGGTGCTGACAAGCAACCGCAAAGGAAAACCCGGAATTTGCCGGCAGAATTGAGGACAAATCATGAATTTTCAGTCTGTGGAATTTGAAGCGGCGTTCGGAACGCTCGAGCAGCTTCCGGCTTCCGATTTACCGGAAATCGCGTTTTCGGGGCGCTCCAATGTCGGAAAATCTTCGCTTTTAAACCGCCTTTTTAACCGAAAATCGTTGGCGCGCGTAAGTTCCGTGCCCGGTAAAACGATTACCGTGAATTTCTTTAAAATTCCGGGTGCGCGCATGGTTGACTTGCCCGGTTACGGCTACGCCAAAGTGCCGAAGTCCGAAAAAGCGCGCTGGGCAAAGCTTATGGAAGGGTATTTCGGCTCCGGCAGAAATATCCGCCTGGTGGTTCAGCTTGTCGATATGCGCCATCCGCCGAGCGCCGATGACTTACAGATGTTGGAATTTCTAAAAGCGAACGGTTTTTCGTTTGTCGTCGCGCTCACAAAATGCGATAAGCTTAACAAAACGCAATATGCCGCGCGATTGGACGCTGTAAAACAAGAGCTTGCGTTTGTGCCCGAAAAAAATCTGATTCCGTTTTCCGCCGTCACCGGCGAGGGCGTACAAGCCTTACAATCTGTTATTGAAAATATTTTAGAAACTCCAGTGGAGGATAGAAATGATTAAGAAGCCTTTTACCACGAAAGAGAAATTGGAAGAAATTGCCGCGAAGTACCCGACGCCGTTTCATATTTATGATGAAGCGGGAATTCGGAAAAACGCCGAAGCGCTGAAACAGGCGTTTTCCTGGAACAAAGGGTTTAAAGAGTATTTTGCCGTGAAAGCAACGCCCAATCCGTTTTTGATTGAGATTTTGCGGGAATACGGTTGCGGCTGTGACTGCTCTTCAAAAACCGAGTTGATGCTTTCTAAGGCAATCGGTGCGGTCGGGGAAGACATTATGTTCTCTTCCAACGACACGCCCGCCGAGGAATTCAAATATGCGGCTTCGCTCGGCGCGACAATCAATTTGGACGACATTACCCACATTGAGGTTTTGGAAAAAACGCTCGGAAAGCTTCCGAAGCGCCTATCCTGCCGCTACAATCCGGGCGGGTATTTCCAAATTGCGAACAGCATCATGGACAACCCCGGTGACGCGAAATACGGTATGACCACTGAGCAGTTATTTGAAGCCTATCGCATTTTAAAAGAAAAAGGTGTCGAAGAATTCGGTCTGCACGCTTTCCTCGCGAGCAACACCGTGACAAATGACTATTATCCGACTCTTGCCAAAACTTTGTTTGAAGTCGCCGTCCGTCTGAAAAAGGAGACCGGCGCCAATATTCGTTTTATCAACCTTTCCGGCGGTATCGGTATTCCCTATAAGCCTGACCAGGAACCGAACGATATTTTCAAAATCGGCGAAGGCGTGAAAGCTGTTTATGACGAAGTTCTCGTACCGGCAGGCATGGGCGATGTTGCCATTTACACCGAGCTCGGCCGGTTTATGATGGGTCCTTACGGTGCGCTTGTCACAAGAGCCATTAACGAAAAACATACCCACAAGGAATATATCGGCGTGGACGCCTGCGCGGTCAACCTGATGCGCCCGGCGATGTATGGCGCCTATCATCATATTACCGTTATGGGCAAAGAAGACGAGCCTTGCGACCACAAATATGATGTGACCGGCTCGCTTTGCGAAAACAACGATAAATTCGCGATCGACCGCATGCTGCCCGAAATCAAACGCGGCGATTTGCTTTATATTCACGATACCGGCGCGCACGGGTTTGCCATGGGCTACAATTACAACGGCAAACTGAAATCCGCCGAAATTCTGTTAAAGCCGGACGGCAGTTTTCAGCTGATTCGCCGTGCGGAAACCCCGGCGGACTATTTCAGAACCTTCGACTGCTTCGATTTTTATAAAAAAGTGCTTTCCGAATAAAGAACGGAGTTATCTATTATGGCGTTTACCCATTTACATTTGCATACGGAATACAGTCTTCTGGACGGCGCCTGCCGGCTGGATAATCTTTGTTCTGCCGCAAAAGAATTGGGGCAAACATCGCTTGCGATTACCGACCACGGCAATATGTTCGGTGCGGTGGATTTTTACAAGGCTGCTAAAGCACATGGAATTAAACCGATTATCGGCTGTGAAGTTTATGTCGCAGAACGCGGGCTTACTGATAAAGTCCACGGACTTGATTCCACGCGTTACCACCTTGTTTTGCTTTGCAAAAATGAAACCGGCTATAAAAATCTGATTCATATGGTTTCCGAAGCCTGGGTGAACGGTTTTTACGTTCGTCCGCGTGTGGACAAAGCTTTGCTTGAAGCGCACCATGAGGGGATTATTGCGCTTTCCGCCTGTCTTGCCGGTGAAATTCCGAGAAAACTTTTAGCCCACGATTTTGAGGGCGCAAAAGAAACCGCGCTTTGGTATAACCGCGTGTTCGGGCAGGGGAATTACTACCTTGAACTGCAAAATCACGGGATACCCGAACAGCAGGAGATTATTCCTGAAATGCTGCGGCTTTCCAAAGAAACGGGCATTCCGCTCGTTGCTACAAACGACGTGCACTATGTCCGCAAACAGGATGCTAAAACGCAAAAGGTTTTAATTTGCATTCAAACGAACCACACGATTGACGAGGACACGGGGCTTGAATTTGGAACAGACGAATTTTATTTGAAATCCGAAGAGGAAATGCGCGAGCTGTTCTCCTATGCGCCGCAGGCGGTCGATAACACGGCTTTGATTGCGGAACAATGCAACGTAGAGTTTGAATTCGGCAAAACCAAATTACCGCACTTTGATGTGCCGGACAACCAAGACCATTTTACGTACTTTCAAAATAAATGTTTGGAAGGGTTAAAACAGCATTGCGGCGAGAATGTGCCGCAAGCTTACCTTGACCGGCTGAAACACGAATTGTCGGTAATTCGGGAAATGGGCTATGTGGACTATTTTCTGATTGTTGCCGATTTTATCGCTTATGCCAAAAGCCAGGGGATTCCCGTCGGTCCCGGCAGAGGTTCGGGGGCGGGGAGCCTTGCGGCATATTGTATGGGGATTACCGGTATTGACCCGATGCAATACGGTTTGATTTTTGAACGCTTTTTAAATCCGGAGCGCGTGAGCATGCCGGATATTGACGTCGATTTCTGTTATGAACGGCGTGAAGAAGTGATTGACTACGTCATTCGGAAATATGGCGCGGACCACGTCGCGCAAATTGTAACATTTGGAACGATGGCGGCGCGCGCCGCGGTGCGCGATGTCGGCAGAGCACTCGGGATTCCTTATAATACGGTGGATTCTGTTTCGAAACAGATTCCGCGTGAACTCGGTATCACGATTGAAAAAGCGCTGCAGAAAAACAGCGAACTGCGCGCACTTTATGAAAAAGATGAAAAAATTCGAGAACTTATAGACACCGCGAAAAGTGTGGAGGGGATGCCGCGCCACGCCTCAACACACGCAGCGGGTGTTGTGATTACCGACAAGCCGGTCAGCGAATATGTGCCCCTTGCGCGCAACGATGAAAGCATCGTGACGCAGTTCACCATGACGACCATTGAAGAACTGGGCCTATTAAAAATGGACTTTTTGGGGCTTCGCACGCTGACGGTCATTCACGACGCGGAAGAAGAAATCCGCAAAACCGTTCCCGATTTTGATATTGAAAAAATACCGCTGGACGACCGCGAAACCTACGAAATGTTTTCAAAAGGGCAGACCTACGGCGTTTTTCAGTGTGAATCCGCGGGGCTTCGAAGCGTACTGGTTCGCCTGAAACCGCGCAATATTGAAGATATTATCGCCGTGATTTCGCTCTATCGTCCCGGACCTATGGATTCCATTGACGATTATATTGAAAACCGACATCACCCGAATCAAATTCAATATAAAACCCCGCTGTTAAAGCCGATTTTGGACGTGACTTACGGCTGCATGGTCTATCAGGAGCAGGTTATGGAAATCTTCCGTTCCCTTGCCGGGTATTCTTTCGGCCGTGCGGATATTGTGCGGCGCGCGATGTCCAAAAAGAAACACAAAGTCATGGAGCAGGAGCGGGAATATTTTGTCAACGGACTCAAAAATGAGGATGGCACGGTTGCCTGCTGCGGGTGTGTGGCGAACGGCATTCCGGCAGATGTCGCCAACAGCATTTTCGACGATATGTCCTCGTTTGCGTCTTATGCGTTCAACAAATCCCATTCCGCGGCTTACGCGGTCGTTGCTTACAGGACGGCATATTTGAAATGTCACTATCCGACTGCATTTATGGCGGCGCTTCTGACCAGTATTTTAGACGACACCGCCAAAGTATCGGCGTATATTGCGGATTGTACGCGACTTGGCATTACCGTTTTGCCGCCGAACGTCAATAAAAGCAAATCGGCGTTTTTGCCGGAAAGTGCAAATGAAATTCGGTTCGGTCTTTTGGCAATTAAAAATCTCGGTCGGAATTTTATTGCCGAGATTGTGTCAGAACGCCAAAAAAACGGCGATTTTGTCAGCTTCTATGATTTTTGCAAGCGGCTTTACGGCAAAGATTTTAACAAGCGCGCGGTGGAAGGTTTGATTAAAAGCGGCGCGCTGGATGGTTTAGGCTTAAACCGCCGGGAAATGATGATGAATCTTCCGACGGTGGTTTCATCGTTAGACGCGGAAAACCGGAGAAATGTCGACGGGCAAATTGACTTTTTCTCGCTTTCGCAGTCCCCGCAGGCTTCTGCGGCGCCGGAGCTGAAAACGGGTCCGGATTATTCTATCCACGAACGTTTGCAGCTGGAAAAAGAAGCGACCGGTCTTTATTTGTCCGGGCACCCGATGGCGCAATATGCGGCGCTTTCCGAAAAACTGCACGCAACGCGCATTTCCGATATTGCGGAAGCGGATAACGACCCGATGAGCCGCCTGCACGACGGCAGCGTTGTCAAACTGCTTGCCATTGTCACAGCAGTCAAAAAGAAAACCACAAAAAACGACACCACTATGGCGTTTGTAACGGTCGAGGATATGTACGGCAGTGTGGAACTGCTTGTGTTCCCGAAAATTTACGCGCAGTATTCGCATTTGCTTTTGCCCGGCACGGTGCTTTATTTAGACGGTCGGCTTTCTTTGCGGGAAGACGAAAGCGCAAAGGTCATTCCGGACCGTATTTCGACAGCGCCGGAAGAATCGTCGGTTTCTGCGGAGAGCGGACGGCGAAAAGCCGCACCGAAACCCGAGTCGGATTCTGAAATCCCGACAGACATTCAACGCGGCATGTTTTTGCTGATTGACAAATTAGACAGTGAGCAGGACAAAAAGGTCAAAAATCTGCTTTCGATTTTTGACGGCAATATACCTGTTTATTTGTGTTATAACGATACAAAGCAGAAATACATTTCCAACAAGGGCGTTGATTTAAATAAACCCTTGATTTCTGAACTAAATCGCTTGGTCGGCAAAAAAGGCGTTCTGTTCCGGTGAACAGTTTTTTTGTTGGAAAATCCGCGTTTCTCTTGACAAAGGCAAAGATTCGTGTATTATATTCTCTGAATAATTGAATGAGGTGAAAAAAATGAAAACGATTGGTGTTCTGACAAGCGGCGGCGACGCGCCGGGTATGAACGCAGCTATTCGCGCGGTGGTTCGCGCCGGTTGCGAAAACGGTTTTCGTGTAATGGGCATTCGCCGCGGCTATAACGGCCTTATGTACGGCGATATGTATGAAATGAATCTCAGAAGTGTTTCCAATATCATTAACCGCGGCGGTACAATTTTGTATTCCGCAAGAAGCCCCGAATTCAAAACAGAAGAGGGCATGCAGAAAGCAATTGACGTCTGCAAGCAAATGGATATGCAGGGCGTTGTAGTTATCGGCGGCGACGGTTCTTTCCGTGGCGCGCGCGACCTTTCGCTTCGCGGCGTTCCTTGCGTCGGTATTCCCGGCACAATCGACAACGATATTGCCTGCTCTGACTATACAATCGGTTATGATACCGCAATGAACACGGTTATGGAAAACGTGGACCGCCTTCGCGACACGTCCGAGTCCCACGACCGCTGCTCCGTCGTTGAAGTTATGGGCAGACGCGCGGGTTACATAGCGCTCAATTCCGGTATCGCTTGCGGTGCAACCACAATTTTGATTCCCGAAGTGGATTTCGATTTTGAAAAAGACGTAATTGACAGAATGCGCAGAACGCAGAAAACCGGCAAACGTCACTTCATTATCATTGTTGCCGAGGGCATCGGCGGCGTCAACGAAATGGCAAAACGTATTCAAGAGGAAACCGGTGTGGAGTCTCGTGCTACAATTCTCGGACACGTACAGCGCGGCGGTTCACCGACCGTTCGCGACCGCGTTGTCGGCAGCACGATGGGCTGCAAAGCCGTTGAGCTTTTGAAACAGGGCATCGGCAACCGTGTTATCGCACTTCAAAAGGGCGAACTTGTCGACTATGACATTTTTGAAGCGCTGAACATGACAAAGACCATTGATTTGGACCTTTACAAGCTCGCGCACGAAATTTCCATCTGATGAACAATATTGTTTTAATCGGTATGCCGTCATCGGGAAAAAGCACGGTCGGCGTGATTTTGGCAAAAACGCTCGGGGTCGGGTTTGTCGATACGGACCTTTTGATTCAACAGCGCGAAGGTCGTTTGCTTCAGGAAATTATCAATTCCGACGGGATTGAGCATTTTCTCGATTGTGAACGCGATGCGGTTTTGTCTTTAGACTGTGACAACTCTGTGATTGCGACCGGCGGAAGTGTGATTTTTCGCGATGAAGCCATGCAAAAGCTTCATAAAAACGGCAAAATTGTTTATTTAGACGTTTCTTTGCAAACGGTTTTAGAGCGCCTGAACAACATTCAGACGCGCGGCGTTGCGGTGAAAAAAGGCGAGACGATTGAAGACCTTTATAAGGAACGACTGCCGTTTTACCAGCATTATGCGGATATTACGATTGAAGCCGACGGACTTTCCACCGAAGAAACGGTCAGTGCGATTTTAAAAGCGATAAAATAAAATTTATTTTTGTTTTTTAAGACTTTACGGTAATTTTTGGGAATACTATTTCCTGTAAAAAGCGACCGTAAAGTCTTATTTTTTCCGTTTATAAATTGCCTCAAAACGCAAAAATTAATCTTGCGGTCAAAAACCGCGAGCGGAGGTAAAAATGAAAAATCTTTTCAGAATTTTCAGCATTTTGAGTTTGCTGTTTGCCTCTGTTATTTTTGCGTTCGTGTTTTTAGGCGAAAAAACCATACCGGACAGCATTAACCTTGTGGAGAACGAAGAGCTGCATGTCAACGGCATTTTCTCGTTAGAGAGTTCGCAAGCGGAAGCAAATACAGTGCTTTCTGCGAATTCCAAAAATTCGGTGACTTCCGACGATACAAGCAAAAGCTACACGGTAGACATTTCCGTTCTGAACACGATTCCCGTCAAGTCTTCAACCGTAACGGTCAGCAAAAGGCAATATGTCGTTCCGAGCGGCGATATTTTCGGCATTAAAATTTATGCCGACGGCGTTTTAATTGTCGGTATGGACGATGTGTTTACTGCGAATGGTGCTGTAAATCCGGCGAAAGACGCGGGTTTAAAAATCGGCGACCTGATTTTATCTGTTGACGGCAACAAAGTGGATAAAACAAACGCGCTGTGCGAAATTTTGCAAAACGGAAAAGAAAGCGTTCAAATGCAAGTGGAACGCGACGATGAAGTGTTTGAAACCACATTACACCTTGCTCTGTCGGCAAATGACAACAAGCGAAAAGCCGGCCTTTGGGTAAGAGACAGTACCGCAGGCGTGGGCACAATGACCTTTTACGACCCCGAAACCGGCGTTTTCGGTGGCTTGGGTCACGCAATTTGCGATGTGGACACCGGCACCGAAGTCCCTTTTAAAGAAGGCTATGCGGTAGAAACCGTGGTGAGCGGCTGTTACAAAGGCGGGCCGGGTGTTACCGGTGAACTATGCGGCGTGTTTCAGGAAAATACGCTCGGTGTTTTGTATGAAAACAATGCAGCCGGGGTTTACGGACGGTTACAGACCTTTGACAAAACGGCTGAAACTTTACCGGTTGCAACAGCCAAAGAAGTTAAAACCGGCGCAGCGCAGATTATTTCCACGGTGGACGACACAGGCCCGCATTCCTATGACATTCAAATTATCAAAATTTACCCAAATTCTGAGGAGAACGGTAAAAATATGATAATCGAAGTCACAGACAGCGACCTGATTCAAAAAACAGGCGGTATCATTCAGGGTATGAGCGGCAGCCCGATTATTCAGAACGGTATGCTCGTCGGCGCAGTCACACACGTATTTGTCAATAATGCCTTACAAGGGTATGGCATATTCGCCGATACGATGCTGAATCAGTCCAAAACAGTTGAAACCGAAACGCTAAAGCAAGCATCCTAAGGAAGGAAGATGTATAAACAAGTTTTTAGTTTATACATCTTCTGCTTTTTTGCGTGCTTTCGGAATTTATTTGTACTATTTTGAAAAAATTTCTTTAAAATCCGAAAAAAGGATTGCCAAAATATAACTTATATGGTAAAATATGGCAGAAATAAAAATTGGAGGTTGTTTTTATGGAGAAAACACAAAAAATTCTGCTGACAGAAGAAGGAAGTCCTTTCGGACAAAATTGCGCAAAAGTGCTGAAAAGCTATGGCTTTGAAGTGAAAATGGTTGCCAAGAACGGTGCGGAAGTTCTTGAAAAACTGGAAACCGAAAAGCCTGACGTGCTTTTAATGGATGCAATTATGGCATCCGTCGACGCGCTCGGCGTATTAAGAGAGATTCCGACTTTAAAACTCAGTAAAAAACCGATTGTGATGGTGATGTCGTCTGTCGACAACACCCGGTTTGAAAGTGAAATTTTGTCAGAGGGCGCAGATTACTATTTTTTAAAGCCGTTTGATTTACATATGATGGCGGAGCGAATTCGTCAAATGCTTACCTGGCAGCAAGGCGGTTCTGCGCAAAATAGTTTTTCGACAATGCGCGATGTAAATGACTTGAGCGTTGTGGTCAGTGACATTATGCGGCAAATCGGCGTTCCGGCACACATCAAAGGCTATCAGTATTTACGTACCGCAATTTTACTTTGTGTACGTGATTCGGAAATGATGAATTCTGTGACAAAACTTCTGTATCCTACGGTTGCAAAACAATATTCGACCACGCCGTCTCGTGTGGAACGTGCAATTCGTCACGCTATTGAAGTCGCGTGGGACCGCGGCGACGTGGAAGTGTTAAGCGAATATTTCGGTTATACCATTCAAAATACGCGCGGCAAGCCCACCAATTCCGAATTTATCGCGATGATCAGTGACAAGCTTCGCTTGCAGCTGAAAATTTCATAAAAAAAGAAAAATGAAAACCGGCAAGGGCGAACCTTTGCCGGTTTTTTACATGTTTTCTTTTGTGATTTTAAATGCGAGCTCTTCGAGCTGTTCAACGCTTTCAATCAGGCTTAAATCTTTTCGGTATTTTGCCGCACCGCGAATGCCTTTTGCGTACCAGGCCGCGTGCTTGCGTGCTTCGCGAATGCCGATGCGTTCGCCTTTGTATTCGCAGATTTTGCGGACATGCTTCACCATAACGCGCATGCGCTCGCTGACAGGGGGTTCCGGTAAAATGATTCCGTTTTGCAAATAGGCGTTAATTTGAGAAAACACCCACGGCCTCCCGAGTGCGCCGCGACCGACCATTAAAAAGTCACAGTTGGTTTCTTCGAGCATTTTGGCAGCAGACGGACCGTCGACAATATCGCCGTTGCCGACAACCGGAATCGAAACACTTTTTTTCACTTCCGAAATCATTTGGTGGTCAACCGGCGGCGCATACATTTGCTGGCGGGTTCTTCCGTGTACGGTTACGGCCACTGCGCCGGCTTTTTCCGCATTTTGCGCCATTTCAACGGCGTTTAAATTTTCAAAATCCCAGCCGCTTCTGATTTTCACGGTTACAGGAACACTGCCGCACGCGGCAACGACCGCTTCCACAATTTCTTTTGCAAGCTGCGGGTGACGCATTAACGACGCACCGCCGCCGTTTCCGGCAATTTTCGGCGCAGGACAGCCCATGTTGAGGTCAACAAAATCCGGCGAAACGCCCAAAACGGTTTTAACGGATTGTGCCATCACGGACGGGTCATTTCCGAAAATCTGCACGCCGGCCGGTCGCTCTTCGCCTGACAACTGCATCAGCGCTTTCGACTTTCGGTCGCCTAAAGAAACGCCTTTGGAGCTGATCATTTCCGACACAACATAGGCCGCGCCGTAGGAAACGCACAGTTCCCGAAAAGCCCGGTCGGCGACACCCGCCATCGGCGCAAGTGCGGCACAGCCTTTTATTTTTAAATTTCCTATTTCCATAGTTACACCTAAATTTCAGAATGCAGACAGTATAGCACATTTTTGACTTTAAAACAACTTGAAAAATCTCGTGCAATCCGTGCCGTTTTGTGGTATTCTAAAATAAATAAATAATTTTTGGAGTTTTGCTATGAAATTACTGGTTTTAGACGGAAACAGTATTTTAAACCGCGCGTTTTACGGCATCAAACTGCTGACCACAAAAGACGGACGGTATACCAACGCGATTTACGGTTTTATGAATATCCTTTTGAAACTGGAGGAAGATGTTTCGCCGGATGCTGTCGCCGTGACGTTTGACTTAAAAGCGCCGACGTTTCGACACAAAATGTATGACGGCTACAAGGCGAACCGAAAAGGTATGCCGCCGGAACTTGCCGAACAAATGCCGGTGCTTAAAGAGCTCCTTGCCGCACTCGGCTATCAAATTGTCACCAAAGAAGGCTATGAAGCGGACGACATCATCGGCACGCTTTCCGCGCATATTGCGCCGGAAGACGAATGTTATATCGCCACCGGTGACCGCGACAGCTTGCAACTGGTGCGTCCGAATGTCCGCGTTTTGCTTGCCGCAACAAAAATGGGCAGGCCGGAAACAAATGTCTATGATGAAGCACGCATTTCAGAAGACTACGGTGTAACACCGAAGCAGATGATTGATATTAAAGCCCTGATGGGCGACAGCTCCGACAATATTCCGGGCGTTGCCGGTATCGGTAAAAAGACCGCGGAAGATTTAATCGTGCGGTTTCAGTCGATTGACAATATTTATGCACACTTAGACGAGATTGATATTAAACCCGGAGTTCGTCAAAAACTTACGGCAGACAAAGACATGGCGTATTTAAGCTATAAGCTCGGTACGATTGATTTAGATGCACCTGTGGACACAAATTTGGCCGACTACGTGAAAAAAGCGCCGGATGTGCAGGAAGCGACTAGTCTGCTCGTGTCTTTGGAAATGTTTAAAATTTTAGAAAAACTCCATCTAAACGGCGATGCGGCATCTACCCAACCGAAACAAGAAAAAGCCGAAAAACTGCCTGTATATACCGAATTGACAAAAGAACTTTTTGAAAAACTTTCCGCTTCGACGTGTGTTAATTTCCTTTTCGAAAGTAAAGAACACGTTTGGTTTTCAGACGAAACTTTTGTGCTTTGCGCCGATTTGCAGATTGAGGACGAAAAAGCAAGATTTTTAGCGCTTTTACAAGATGAAAAAATCGAGAAAAAGGTGTTTTCTTCAAAAGAAATTTTCGCTTTCGCTATGGAAAACGGTGTAAGCGCGCAAAACATTACCTGTGACATTACGCTTGGGGCTTATCTTTTGAATCCGTCCGCAAAGGATTATAACTTGAATCGCCTGATTCAAGAATATTGCCCGTCAACAGTTTCGGCGGAAAGTGAGTTGCCGCTCGCGTCGGATTGCGCCAATTTGCGTACACTCGCAAAAAAAATTGAAGTGAAACTTGAAGGGTTTGAGCAGCTCGAATTGCTTCGGACAATTGAAATTCCGTTAGCGGAAGTACTCGCATCTATGGAACGCGTCGGTGTTTTGGTCGATAAAGAGGGGATTCAGCAATTTTCCGAAATGCTCACCGGCCGCATTGATGCTCTGCAAGCGCAGATTTATGACCTTGCCGGCGAGGAATTTAATATCAATTCGCCGAAACAGCTCGGTGTAATTCTGTTTGAAAAACTGAAACTACCGGCAAAAAAGAAAACCAAAACCGGCTATTCCACAAACGCCGAGGTACTCGAAGGGCTCGCAAGTGAATATGAGATTGTGCGCGATATTTTGGAATATCGCACGCTTGCAAAATTAAAATCCACCTATTGTGACGGGCTTTTGAAAGTCATTGGCGAAGACGGGCGGATTCACTCAAGCTTCAACCAAACCGAAACGCGCACCGGCAGAATTTCTTCCACAGAGCCGAATTTACAAAATATTCCCGTCCGGCAGGAGTTAGGGCGAGAGATGCGGAAATTCTTTCTTGCGGGCGAAGGGAATTTGCTTGTAGACGCAGACTATTCCCAAATTGAACTGCGTGTGCTCGCGGACATTGCCGATGACAAAGCCATGATTGACGCGTTTAACGCCGACGCGGATATTCACACAATTACCGCGTCACAGGTGTTTCACATGCCGCCGGAAATGGTCACACCTTTAATGCGCAGCCGCGCAAAAGCCGTAAATTTTGGCATTGTTTACGGCATCGGTGCGTTTTCCTTAAGTAAAGACATCGGCGTCACTCGAGCGGAAGCGGATAAATACATCAAAGATTATCTTCACCATTACGCCGGCGTCAACAGCTATATGGAAAAGGTTGTGGAACAGGCGAAAAAAGACGGCTACGTCAAGACTTTATTCGCTCGCCGCCGCTATTTGCCGGAGCTTGCTTCCTCAAACGGTATGCTTCGTGCATTCGGTGAGCGCGTAGCGCGCAATATGCCGATTCAGGGAACCGCGGCGGACATTATAAAAATTGCCATGATTCGCGTTTATAACCGCTTGAAAGCGGAAAATATGCAGGCAAAACTGATTTTACAGGTGCACGACGAGTTGATTGTCGAAGCACCGGAGGCGGAAGCTGAGCACGCGGCGAAAATTGTTTCCGAAGAAATGGAAAACGCCTGCAAAATGAAAGTGCGATTGAAAAGCGATGCCAATATCGGAAAAACATGGTATGACGCAAAGGGGTAATCTACTTCCATGAAAAATGTATATTTTATCTGCACGGGAAATACCTGCCGCAGCCCAATGGCGGAAGGTCTGTTTTGTGCGGAACTCGAAAAGCAGGGGCTTTCTTCGCTTTGCAGTGTGAAAAGTGCCGGACTTGCGGCAACGGTCGGCGCACCGCCGAGCGATAATGCAGTTTCGGCGGCGAAAAAATACGGCGCCGATATTTCCGCGCACCGTTCCAACGCACTTTCGCAATATGATTTAAGTGTAGAAAATTACTATATCTGCATGTCGCCGTCCCACGAAGCTGTTTTGCGGCAGTTTGTGCCGCACGCCAACTTTTTAACGCTTCAGGTTTCCGACCCGTTCGACGGTGATTTAGAACGATATAACGCATGTTGTCGGGAAATTTACGAAAAAATGCCGCAGGTCTTTCGACTTGTCTTTGGGTTTGACGAGATTCACCCGATGACAAAAAGTGATATTGCGGGGGTTGCGGCGATTGAAAAAGCCTGTTTTGTGCACCCTTGGAGTGAACAGTCACTTTCAGAAGAACTGGATAACGATACTGCACGTTTTTTTGTAGCTATACTGGACGGTATGGCGGTCGGCTATATCGGTGCTAACAACATTTCGGGGGAAGTGTATGTTACAAATGTCGCCGTGTTGCCCGAACACCGCAAAAAAGGCATTGCAAAAGCGTTGCTAACAAAGCTGATTGCACAGTGCAAGTCCGAAAATGCGACTTTTCTCACTTTGGAAGTGCGTGAAAGCAATGCGCCTGCCATCGCGCTGTATCAATCTTTCGGATTTACTGAGCGCGGACAACGCAAGCGGTTTTATTCGGACCCGGAAGAAGACGCGTTGATTTACACGCTGGATTTTAATTTAACAGACAAAAAGGCAAATCCATAAACATTACATTGGAGGAATGAAAATGCATAAAAAACTTCTTGTTGTGATTTCCCTGTTCGCCTTACTGATTTCCTGCACGGCGTGCACCGGACGTGCAACACAAGTCATTCAAACGCCGAACGGCCCGGAAATTCAAATTTACGGCGACGGTGTGGATGCGACGTTTGAAAACGGTGTTTTGAAGCTTAATAAAGCGGAAAACAGTTTCATATCGGATATTTCCGTGGACGGGGAACGCGTCTGGGCGGTGAACGACAGCTGTAAAATCGGAAATTACACGCCGGAAACCGAAATTCGCGTGACAGCTGAAACCCTTTCCGAAAAACCCGAGCAGGAAATTACAAGCCTTTTGCTTTCGCTATATGACACAACGCAGAATGCTTACAGCTTAACATGGCACAGTGAAAAGCAAGACGCTTTTCAAGTTGTATTCACGGAAAATCCGACCGGCGCTCAATATACGGTGGACGCTTTCAGCGACGAAGCGTCGGAAGATTTTGTCAACCGCGCGGTCATATATGACTTAAAAGCGGGAACAGAGTATTCTTATACCATTTTGAATTCTTCGGGGGAAGAAAAATACAACGCTTCCTTTACAACGGCGGAAGCGTCGCCTGAGTCTGTAACATTTTTACATGTCAGTGACACGCAGGATGAGGAATATAACGGCGCAGTGTGGGAAAAACTCATGGCTGATGCGCAAACGCACACGGATAAAATTGATTTGATTATGCACACAGGTGACATGGTGCAATACGGCAACCAGGAAGCCCTTTGGACGCAAATGCTTTCCCATGTGCGCAAATATGTTTCTTCGATTCCGATTATGCTCGTGTCCGGCAACCACTCCTATTGGTCGGATTACACCGACAAAACCGACGACATTGAGTATAACCACACAACCGTTAAACTGCCGAAACAAGATACCGCGAACGGGCAGTATTATTCCTTTGACTACGGCGACATTCATTTTGTCGTGCTTTCCTCCGGCGATTCGAGCAAAAAAGGCGTCGGGAAAGAACAGTTGGCGTGGCTTCAAAGTGACCTTGCATCTACCGAAAAGTCGTGGATTATTGTTTCGATTCACAACCCGCTTTATTCCCCGGGAAAATACGGTTCGTCGGAAGACCGAAACGGGGTTGCGCTTGCTTTGCGTGAATCTTTGGCGCCGGTGCTGAACCAATATGACGTGGATTTGGTGCTGCAAGGGCATGACCATGTGTTTGCGCTGACTTACCCGATGGACGCGAACAGCACACCGTTACAAACGAAGACCGTCACGGAAAACGGCTGTACCTATTTTGAAGCACCAACTGCGCCCGTCTATTTGATGTCCGGCGCGGCGGGGAACCAAAACCGCGGTGTTGTGGACGAATACAATCCCGCATTTTTCGCAAAAACCAAGGCGCTTGACGACAACACCGCCGGCTATTCCGTCATTACCGTTACGAAAGAAAAATTGACCGCGACGTATTACGAATATGATTATGCAAATAACAAACCGGTTTCGGAATATAGCTGGGGCATAATTAAAGACGCAGCGTAAATTGAAACACAAAAAAAGCAGTGTAGTTTTCAAAAACTGCACTGCTTTTTCTTGTCTCTTAAAGATTTTCTGCGATTGCACGATTGATGCGTTCACGTGTTTTTAAAAGCCAGTCTGCGCTGTGCGGATAATCGCGGAACGTAAGCGGCTTTTCTAAGCCTTCTTCCAAAATAGCATCCGTTTTTTCTTTGCCGATTTTGGATTCCAAAAGTTTCAGCGCCAACATGTCTTCCAATCCGTTATAGAATACATGCAGCCGTAAAGAGTCCAACGGCTCTCCGTTTTCACCCGGATAGACCAAAAAGCTGTCGCCGGAAGAAAAGCTGCCGCCGGCATCGGTAACTTTGTAAGGGTCAATAAGGCCTTTGGAATACTGGGAAAAATAGAAATTGTAGCCCCAGTGTAAAAAGCCGCGTACATCAAACTTATAAAGCTGAAGCCCTAAAACACGGGTACGCGCAGAGGGCATCGAGAAAAAGCGGTTCGAAACATAATGGTCCGCCTGCACACAGCAGTAATAGGTCCATAGTTCTTTTACTTTTCCGATGAACGGTTTTATATGGTCGTTTGCCGGAACCGGCAATTCAATTAAGCCCATTTTAAAAACACGGTAATCCGAAAGCGCATCAATAATTTTAAAGCCTTTGAAGCATTCATGCACAATGCGGCTTGCTTTTTTGTAAGAGAAAATCATCAGCCCGCTGGGTTCGTCAGAAACGTGGAAAAGACACTTTTCACGAATTCCTTTGCGGTCAATATATTCTATCAGTGCCGCGGAAAACTGGTGCAGAAACGTCTTGTATTCTTTTCCGGCGGCGCGTGTTTTCCAGCCGAATATTTGCTTGGTTTCACCGTTTACTTCCGCCATAATTTTCGGCGCATGTTTTGCGCCCCACTGGGTAAACAGATGGCTCATTTCGTAGTATTCTATGCCGCAGCGGTCGCACATAGAAAGCCAGCTGTCTAATTTTTCAAATCCGAAAGCATATTGATTATTGCCGATCACTTTCACATCGACCAACTGCACAGTCGGGCGTTCTTTGCCGACCTGTGTGTCAAGCGGCGGGGTAAACAGCGGCGTTAAAACGCAGTTCATGCCGTATTCTTTGGCGCGCTTCAAAAAGCTTTCCGTAACACGCCAGTACTTCTCCGAAAAAACAGGAATTTTGTAGTATTCCATTAAGCAATCCGAGTGGAACCAGTTGGTATAGATAAGTTCTTGTTTCGGAAGTTCCGCGTCAATAACGTTTATATCTATACTGCAATGCATCGGCGGATTTTCGCCGACTTTAATTTGAAAATCAATTGTATGTTTACCGGCGGGAAGCAGGGGGGAAGGTAAAATTTCACACCAAACGGTGTTTACACCGTCATATTCTGCGGTGAATTCGTCTGCAATCGGCCAAAGCAATTCCGGATATTCAGTTTTATTTTTGGAAATAAAATAATCGTCCGACTTTTTAGGCGCATTTAAGCCGGCGGGAATCAGACGCACGGTGAAAAAACGCAAACAGGCAGAAAGTTCGCCGTCAGCCGAAAAAGAAACCGTATCGCCTTTCTTGGCAGAAAAAGCAATTTGAAAATCAGCTTTTTCATTTTTTAAAACAGAAAGCGCAGGTAAAGTGTTCTCAGGTAACGGTTCATTTGGAAAAATCTTTTCAAGCGAAGAAAAAATCAGCGCTTTATCAAGGATTGCCATGTGTTCACCTCATCGGATATTTTTAGAATATTTTACAAAAAATCTTTTGATTTGTAAAGGCTTATGTTCGTTTGTGCGCTTGTCAACCGGCAAAGAAAGTGATAAAATACCATACTGTGAATTTATGTGTGAAGGTGAAAACGTTTGAAGTGCAGAGAGAATTTGAGAAATATTGCGATTATCGCGCACGTTGACCACGGCAAAACTACGTTGGTCGACCAACTTTTGAAACAAAGCGGCATTTTTCGGCAAAATGAAGTTGTGCAGGAACGCGTTATGGACTCTAATGACTTAGAGCGTGAACGTGGCATAACTATCTTGTCCAAAAATACATCGGTCCATTATAAAGGCGTAAAAATCAATATCGTCGACACCCCCGGCCACGCTGACTTTGGCGGCGAAGTCGAACGCATTTTGACAATGGTTGACGGTGTGCTTTTGCTGGTTGACGCTTTTGAAGGCTGTATGCCGCAAACCCGTTTCGTTTTGCGTAAGGCCTTGGCGCTTGAAAAGAAAGTCATTGTCGTTGTCAATAAAATTGATCGTCCGGGAGCCCGACCCGCGGAAGTTGTGGACGAAGTGTTGGATTTGTTTATTGAACTGGGCGCCAACGAAGACCAGATTGATTTCCCGGTTGTGTACGCTTCTGCGCGTGACGGCTATGCTTCTTTGGACCCGACTGTTCGCGAAGGAGATATGCGCCCGCTGTTTGACTCGATTCTCGAAAATATCGAGTCCCCGGAAGGTGACATTGATGCCCCGTTGCAGGTGCTTTTCTCAAGCCTTGACTATGATGATTATATCGGCCGAATCGGTGTCGGTCGTGTCGAACGCGGCCGCATCAAACGTAACGAAACCGTTGTGCTTTGCAAAACCGACGGTTCGCGTGAAAACGTGAAGATTTCCCGTCTTTATCAGTTTGAAGGCTTGAAACGTGTGGAAGTCGAAGAAGCCGCAGTCGGCGATTTGATTTGCGTTTCGGGTATTGCGGACTTAAACATCGGCGAGACGATTTGCGACCCGTCTTGTGTAGAGCCTTTGCCGTTCGTCAAAATCGATGAACCGACCATTTCGATGAATTTCATGGTTAACGACAGCCCCTTTGCCGGCCAGGACGGTAAATTTGTCACGTCCCGCAATTTGCGCGACCGCCTGTTTAAAGAAGTAGAAACCAACGTCAGTATGCGCGTGGAAGAAACAGATTCCACCGACTGCTTTAAGGTTTCCGGCCGCGGCGAACTGCATTTGTCCATTTTGATTGAAACCATGCGCCGTGAAAACTATGAATTCCAGGTTTCCTGCCCGCAGGTTATCACAAAAATGGAAAACGGTCAGCTTTTAGAACCGATTGAATTATTAATTGTCGAAGTGCCGGAGGAATATGTCGGTGCGGTTATGCAAAAAATAGGTGCAAGACGCGGTGAACTCGAAAACATGGGTACGCGTGAGGGAGGCTCGACACATTTGGAATTCAAAATTCCGGCGCGCGGCCTTATCGGTTACCGTTCCGAGTTTATGACCGATACAAACGGCAACGGTATTATGAACAACGTGTTTGACAGCTATGAACCGTACAAAGGGGATATTCAAACCCGGGAACGCGGCTCCATTATCGCCCACGAAACCGGCGAAACTTCGGCTTACGGTCTGTTTAATACGCAAGACAGAGGTCGTCTGTTTGTCGGCCCCGGTGTGCCTGTATATGAAGGCATGATTGTCGGCGAGTGCTCGAAAAATGAAGATATTGTCTGCAACGTCTGCAAACAAAAACATTTGACCAACACCCGTGCTTCCGGCTCGGATGATGCGCTTCGCTTGGTGCCGCACACGGTGTTAAGTTTGGAACAGTCTATGGAATTTATCAAAGATGACGAACTTGTCGAAGTCACGCCGCACGCAATCCGACTGCGCAAACGGATTCTTTCAAAAGAACAAAGAATGAAAGAACAGGCAAAAAAGAAATAAGGTGAAAGCTTGATTATCGATTTTCATGTGCATGCGTTCCCCGACGCGTTGGCGGCGAAGGCTTTGCCTCTGCTTTCCAAATGCTCCGGCGGCGTAAAACCGAATTATGACGCTACTACAAGCGGGCTTGAAAGTTATCTTGCAAAGAACAATGTGGATTACGCCGTGGTGCTCAACATTGCCACGAACCCGCACCAGGAGAAAAAAGTCAACGATTTTGCAATTTCTCTTTTGGAAAAGAAAAACATCATTCCGTTCGGCAGTGTGCACTCTGACAGCCCAAACGCGCTTTCGGAACTGGAACGATTGGCAAAAGCGGGGATTCGCGGTATAAAACTGCACCCCGATTACCAACATTTCTTTGTAGACGATGAAAAGATGTTCCCAATTTATAAGAAAATTGCGGAACTTGGCTTTATAACTGTTTTTCATGCCGGCGTGGATATCGGTTATCCAAAACCCGTCCACTGCACGCCGGAAAGACTGCTTCGCGTACTTGATTTGTTCGACGACGCGCCGGTTGTTGCCGCACATTTCGGCGGCTGGCTGCTGTGGGACAGTGTTTTGGAAGATCTTTGCGGTACGAAGGTCTATTTAGACACCGCGTTTTCCAGCGGGAAAATGCCGCCGGATTACGCAAAGGAGCTGATTAAAGCCCACGGTGCCGATAAAGTTTTACTCGGCAGCGATATGCCTTGGAGCGATACGCTTGACGAAGTACGCTTCGTGCAAAGCTTGGATTTGTCCGCGGAGGACGAAGAGAAAATTCTGTCTAATAACGCCAAAAGATTGCTAAATATTTAGTTGTTTTGCCCTCTTGACGGTTTTCTGTCAAGAGGGTATACTTATACTCGGTCACTTTAACAGGTAAAAGCTTTAAAGCGACAAATCAATAAAGTACACGGGTGGGAGAAATTTGAAAGAAATCATCATTTGGGTCACAATCGCCGTTTATATCCTCGGGCTTGTGGCAATCGGTTTTGTAACCGGCAGAAAGTCCAAAAACGTAGCGGATTTTACCGTCGGCGGGCGTAACGCCGGTGCTTGGCTTTCGGCGCTTTCCTACGGAACGGCTTATTTCTCGGCGGTAATGTTTGTCGGCTACGCGGGGAAAACGGGTTTGAGCTTCGGGCTTTGGGGCGTTCTCGCCGGAATCGGCAACGCTGTGTTCGGCTCACTTCTTGCGTGGCTGTTGCTCGCGCGCAAAACGCGGGACGTTTCGAGCCGCTTGAAACTCAAAACCATGCCGGAATTTTTTGAAAAGCGTTATGGCTCTAAGGCTATGCGAACATTTTCGGCGGTGATTATTTTCATTTTCCTTGTACCGTATTCTGCTTCTGTTTACAGCGGACTTGCAAGTGTCGCACAAGTGCTTCTCGGCATCAGCGACACAGTGTTCTTAATTATCATTGCAGTGCTTGCGATTATCCTGATAACCTTTGGCGGATACCTCGTGCAGGCACGTGCGGATTTTGTGCAGGGCATTGTGATGATGGTCGGCGTGGTTTTGCTTTTGATATTTGTTGTCCGCAGTGATAAAGTCGGCGGGCTTGCGGGCCTCGCGGAATATGCAAAAACCGAGGCGGGGCTTCCGACAATGAACGCTTCACAATGGGTGTCCTTAATGGCAACGGTCTTAATGACCAGCTTCGGCACGTGGGGCTTGCCGCAGATGGTGCAAAAATATTTCGGCATTAAAAATGACGAACAGGCAAAACGCGGCATTATTATTTCCACGGGGTTTGCTTTGCTAATCGCCGGCGGCGGATATTTTATCGGCTCGCTTTGCCACCGCTATTATACCGTCGGGGTAGATATGCCGCAGGCAGATTTCATTGTGCCGCATATGTTGGCAGATTCCAATTTACCGAACATTCTGCTCGGCGTGATTATCGTTTTACTGCTTTCAGCATCGGTTTCAACGCTTTGCTCGGTGACGCTTTCGGCGGGCAGTGCGTTAAGCATTGACCTTGTGAAATCCAAAATCCGCCCGGAAATGAGCGATAAAAAAAGCGGGATGCTTACGAAAATCTTCTGCATTTTGTTTATCATTCTTTCTTACTTTGTCGCCACGACCAAAACCCCGATTCTCGACATGATGAGTTATTCGTGGGGCATTATTTCCGGCTCGTTCTTAGCGCCTTATGTGCTCGCGTTGTATTGTAAAAAGCTTACCAAAGCCGGCGCGTGGTCGGGAATCCTTACGGGATTCTGTATTGCGATTGTCCCGGCCGCCTGCAAACTTTTGGAACTGTGCGGCGTAACCGGTGCGCTCGTATTAAAACTGCTTTCGCAAGGGCCGCTTTTCGCGTGCATTGCGATGGTCGCTTCGATTGTGGTTTGCCTGCTTGTGAGCTTCGCAACGCAGAAAAAAGCGCAAAAAGAAGTTTCCGATTTCTTCTATAATGGTGTTGTCGAAACGGAATAAGTATGTTATACTAAATTTGTTATTTATGCCCAGCCGCAGTTTTATCTGCGGCTGCTCGGCTGTGTAAAATAATGACGAAGCGAAAACTTCGTGAAAAACGGAAAGGGAAGATTATGTTTTTTCAAAAAGAACTCGAAACCATGTCACGCAGTAAAATTGAAGAAATTCAGCTGGAGCGCCTGAAATATACGGTGCGATATTGCTATGACCGTGTTCCGTTTTATAAGAAAAAATTAGATGACGCCGGTGTCACGCCGGATCAAATTAAAACTTTAGACGATATTCGCCGCATTCCGCCGACTACGAAAGCGGATTTGCGCGACAATTACCCGTTCGGCCTGTTTGCTGTGCCGATGAAAGACATTGTGCGTATTCACGCTTCCTCCGGCACAACCGGCAAACCGACGGTTGTCGGCTATACCAAACACGATTTGGATTTGTGGTCGGACTGTATGGCGCGACTTTGCGCCGCCGCGGGTGCCACTGCCGACGACATTGTGCAGATTTCGTTCGGCTACGGCATGTTCACCGGCGCTTTGGGGCTTCACTACGGGCTTGAAAAATTAGGGTGCGCCGTCGTTCCGAATTCCAGCGGCAACACCGAAAAAGCGCTGATGTTCATGCGCGATTTTAAAACGACCGCTTTGGTCGCGACGCCGTCTTATGCTTTATATATGGGCGAAACCGCAAAATCGCTCGAATACCCGATGTCCGATTATCATTTGCGCTTAGGGCTTTTCGGCTCCGAAGGGTGCACCCCCGAAATGCGTACGCAAATTGAAAATGTCTGGGGGCTTTTCGCAACAGACAACTACGGTATGAGCGAGCTGATGGGACCCGGTGTTTCCGGCGAATGCGAGGAGCGCTGCGGCTTACATATCAACGAAGACTATTTCCTGCCGGAGATTGTCAACCCTGATACACTTGAAACTTTGGGCGAAGGGGAAACCGGCGAACTGCTGATTACGACGCTTACCAAAGAGGGTATTCCGCTTTTGCGTTATCGCACGCGCGACATTACGCGGATTGTCTATGACCCGTGTAAATGCGGCAGAACCTTTGCGCGTATGGATAAAATCAAAGGCAGAAGCGACGATATGCTGAAAATCCGCGGCGTCAATGTTTTTCCGTCGCAGATTGAAAGCGTGCTTATCGGCATGGAAAACGTCAGCCCCCACTATCAGCTGATTGTCCGCCGCGAAGGGTATGCGGATACGCTGGAAATTCAGGTGGAGCTTTCCGACACTTCGTTGCTTGAAAGCTTCGGTAAAATTCAGGAACTGCAAAACCGCATTAAACACAATGTGCATACGGTGCTCGGTATTCAGTGCAAAGTCAGCATTGTGGAGCCGAACACGATTGAGCGTTTTGTCGGCAAAGCAAAACGCATTGTGGATTTGAGAAATCAATAATTTTTGAGGTGAAGAGATGAGTAAACAACTGCTGATCGGTAACGAGGCGGTCGCCCGCGGTCTTTATGAAGCGGGTTTGCGGGTGGCTTCGAGCTACCCCGGTACGCCGAGTACGGAAATTACGGAGTGCATCGCGAAATATGACGATGTATACAGCGAATGGGCGCCGAACGAAAAGGTCGCTATGGAAGTTGCCGCAGGTGCAGCGATAGCCGGTGCGCGGTCTTTCTGCGGTATGAAACACGTTGGCTTGAATGTTGCGGCGGACCCGCTGTTTACGGCTTCCTACACCGGGATTAACGCCGGTATGGTGATTGCCGTTGCCGACGACCCCGGTATGCATTCTTCGCAAAACGAACAGGATTCCCGCCATTATGCGAAAGCCTCCAAAACAATGATGCTGGAGCCGTCCGATTCGGCGGAATGCTTGGAATTTGCAAAAATGGCGCTTTCGCTTTCTGAAAAGTTTGACACACCGGTCATTTTGCGTTTGAGCACGCGTGTGGCACATTCCCGCGGGCTTGCGGAAGTCGGTGAGCGCGTAGACAACGGGTTGAAAGAATACAAAAAAGACCCGATGAAATATGTTATGATGCCCGGTATGGCGATTAAAAAACACGTTGTCGTGGAGCAGCGCGTGCTGGACCAGACCACTTGGGCGGAAACCGCGCCGATTAACAACGTGGAAATGAACGACACCAAAATCGGTGTGATTACTGCCGGTATTTCTTACGCTTATGCGAAAGAAGCGCTCGGCGACAAGGCGTCTTACTTAAAACTCGGTTGCGTCTATCCGTTGCCCGTCAAGCTCATCAAAGATTTTGCCGCAAAATGTGACAAGGTTTATGTCCTCGAAGAACTTGACCCGTTTATTGAAGAACACTGCCGTCAAATCGGCGTGGACGTGATCGGCAAAGAAGCGTTTACTTTACAGGGCGAATATTCCCAGAGCTTAATTGCCCGCGTGATTCTCGGCAAAGAAGACAAGAGCCTTTCCGCGGATATAGAAATTCCGGGCCGTCCGCCTGTGCTTTGCGCCGGTTGTCCGCACCGCGGTCTTTACTATGCACTTAAAAAGCTGAACGTCATGGTCAGCGGCGACATCGGCTGCTATACATTGGGCGCGCTTGCGCCGATCGGTATGATGGATACCTGCATCTGCATGGGTGCTTCGGTTTCCGCGTTGCACGGCCGCAACAAGGCAAACCCCGAAAACGCGAAAAAGTCCGTTGCGGTTATCGGTGACTCGACCTTTATGCATTCCGGCGTAACCGGCCTTATTGATATTGCTTATAACCAAAGTAACTCGACCGTGATTATTCTCGACAACAGCATCACCGGCATGACCGGTCACCAGGATAACCCGACCACCGGCAGAACCATTAAAGGCGACCCGACTACGGCGGTAAGTCTCGAAATGCTTTGCAAAGCCGTCGGCATTGACCATGTTCGCGTGGTTGACCCTTATAATCTCGAAGAATGCGAACGTGTTATCCGCGAAGAGGTGGAACGCGACGAACCCTCGGTTGTCATTTCGAGAAGACCTTGCGTTTTGCTGAAATATGTAAAACACGAGCCGCCGATGCACGTCAACCCCGACAAGTGCGTGGGCTGCAAAATGTGCATGAAGATCGGCTGCCCGGCCATCAGCATCAAAGATAAAAAATCAGTGATTGACTTTACGCAGTGCGTCGGCTGTAAGGTTTGCAGCCAGCTTTGCAAATTTGACGCGATTGAGGAGGGCAAATAAGATGGAAACAAAAAGTATTATGATTGTCGGCGTCGGCGGGCAGGGGACACTGCTTGCGAGCCGTTTGCTCGGCGCGGTTTTGCTCTCGGAAGGCTATGATGTGAAAGTTTCGGAAGTGCACGGTATGAGCCAGCGCGGCGGTTCGGTTGTTACCTATGTGCGCTACGGCGATAAAGTGTATTCCCCGATTATTCAGAAGGGCCAAGCCGATTTGATTTTGGCTTTTGAACAGCTCGAAGCCGCACGATGGCTGCCGTATTTAAAAGTCGGCGGTAAAATCATTGCCAACAACCAAAAAATTGACCCGATGCCGGTCATAACCGGTGCGGCGGTTTATCCGGACGGTGTTTTGGACGCGGTTCGCGCGACCGGCGCTGACTTAATTGAGCTTGATGTGCTGTCACTTGCCGTGAAAGCAGGTTCCGCAAAAGCGGTGAACGTTGTTTTGATCGGCGTTATGGCTTCGCATATGGGCATTGCGTATGACGTTTGGACGGATGCGATTCGCAAAACCGTTCCCGAAAAGTTTTTGGAAATGAACTTGAAGGCATTTGATTACGGCTATCACTATTCTGAATCATAATTGAGGTGCAATTTATGACGCAAAACTACTTCGATCCCGCAATTGAACTTGCTTCGCGTGATTATTTGCATGCGCTGCAATCCGCCCGTTTAATTAAAATGGTGGAAAATTGTTACAACAACGTTCCGTTTTACAAAAAGAAATTTGATGAAATCGGTTTGTTGCCCGGTGACATTCACTCGATTGACGATATCACAAAGCTTCCTTTCACTGTGAAACAAGATTTACGCGACAATTATCCGTTCGGGCTTTTTGCCGTTTCTCGTGAAAAGTTGCAGCGCATTCATGCTTCCTCCGGCACGACCGGCAAACAAACGGTTGTCGGCTACACTAAACATGACATTGACGTTTGGGCACACGGTGCGGCGAGAGCGATTGCGGCTGCCGGCGGCAAAAAAGACGATTACATTCATGTTTCTTACGGCTACGGCCTTTTCACCGGCGGTTTGGGGCTTCACTACGGTGCAGAACTGCTCGGCGCAACGGTCATTCCGGTTTCTTCCGGCAACACCAAACGCCAAATACAGATTTTGCAGGATTTCGGCTCCGATTTCCTGTGCTGCACGCCGTCTTATGCGATGTATATCGGCGAATCGTTAAAAGAAGCCGGAATCGACTCTTCTAAGCTGCCGCTTCGTGCCGGTATTTTCGGCGCAGAAGCGTGGAGCGAAAACATGCGTCGTGAAATTGAAAAATCCTTAAATATCAAAGCTTACGATATTTACGGACTCTCTGAAATTGCGGGTCCCGGCGTTGCTTATGAGTGCTCGGAGCAAACCGGCATGCACATTTGCGAAGACTTCTTCTATCCGGAAGTGGTGGACCCGAAAACCTTGCAGCCGCTGCCGGACGGGCAATACGGCGAGCTTGTTTTCACCTGCATCGGCAAAGAGGCGCTTCCGCTTGTTCGTTACAGAACGCGTGACATTACCGCGCTTTCCCACGAAAAATGTGCTTGCGGCAGAACGCTTGTAAAAATGCTCAAACCCAAAGGGCGCAGCGACGACATGCTGATTATCCGCGGTGTCAACGTCTTCCCGTCACAGGTCGAACACGTCATTCTTTCACTCGGCATGGAACCGAATTATCAAATCGTTGTTGACCGCATCAACAATTTGGACGTTATGACGGTTAAAATTGAGATGTCCGAAAGCATGCTGTCTGACTCCGTACGCCGTGTCGAAGACCAGGAGAATAAGCTCAAAGCGGCCATGCACGATACGCTCGGAATTTCCGCAAAAATTAAACTGGTTGAACCCCATTCGCTGCCGCGTTCCGAAGGCAAGGCAGTGCGGGTCATTGATAATCGCGAGATTTAAGGAGGAAATGTTATGGCAATCCAGCAAATTTCTGTATTCGTCGAAAACAAGCCCGGCAGACTGGCGGAAATTACCGGTCATCTTGCAGAAGGCGGGGTAAGCATTCGTGCTTTCTCCATTGCGGATACCACAGATTTCGGCATTCTACGGCTGATTGTCTCAGATACGCAAAAAGCGGCAGACGTGCTCAAAGCCGCCGGCGTTGCGGTTTCGATTACCGAAGTTGTCGGCATTTCCATTCCGGACGTGACCGGGTCTTTCGCACACGTTGTGAAAGTGCTGGCTGACGCGGGGGAAAACATTGAATACGCTTACGCGTTCTTAACGCCGGAAGAGGGGCACGCTTATGTAATTGTCCGCGTAGACGACAACGCAAAAGCCTCTGCTGTGCTGCAGAAAAATGACATACAAGTCATTGACGAAGCAACTATTTTGTAAAAAATTTAAAACACCCCGAAAGGAAAATCCTTTCGGGGTGTTTTTTGTATAGGGTTTATTCATCTTTATTATCTGTGTTTTCTTCTTCTGTTTGTGCACTTTCTTCCTTGTCATTCCGTATGTCTACATCGAAAAAGGAGAAAAGACAAATGATAAGACCGACTGCGGCGAATCCGATCGGAACATATATCAGAACTCCGGTAGCTGCCAAAACAATCCCGACCAATAGCAGCGCTATACCGCACAAAGATTTTAATATTGCCATTAACAGATTTTGAATTGAACGCATATACAATCACAACTCCCTTAAAAATAGTAGTATTGCTACTACTTAAATCATACTGGAATTTAAATTGTTTTGTCAAGCACATGAAATATAGAAATGGTTGCTTTTACGGATTTACTTTTTTCAGTCTCTGTGCTAAAATATGTAGACGGAAAATTCTGTAAGGAGGTGTGTCGAATGCTCGGTATGCGCGTCGGAATTGATTTCGGCTCGTCGTCTACCATTATGTATGTGGACGGCAAGGGTATTGTTTTAGATGAACCGACCATGATTGCCGTAGATACCGAAACCGGGATACCGATTGCAATCGGCAACGCCGCTTACAATATCAACGGCAGAACAGATGAGACCATCTCTGTAATCAGCCCTGTTCAAAACGGGATCATTTCCGACTACACAATGGCGGAACACATTTTACGCTATTATTTTCAGCGCCTTTGCAAAAACAGTATTTTCAAACCGAACGTCATTTTGACCGTTCCGAGTGTTGCGACCAATCTCCAAAAGCATACGTTTTTAGATGTTGCCATGCGTGCGGGTGCCGGTCGCGTATGTCTTGTCGAGGAGTCTTTGGCTTCTGCCATTGGCGTCGGCTTTGAAAACAACGCGCTTTCCGGCCAGTTTATTGTCAATGTCGGCGGGGGTGCGGCGGACGTGTCTGTGGTTACTATGGGGAGTTTGGCGGTTTCCAAATCGATAAAAGTCGGCGGGCTTTCCATTGACGCGGCAATTCAAAAATATCTGCGCAAAGAGCGGGACATTTTGGTTGGGCCCCAAACGGCGGAACGCCTGAAAATTTGTCTCGGCGGGGCAGTGCCGCGAAAAGAAGAAATTGCAATCATCGCCAACGGCAAAAGCGGGCTTGACAATATGCCGATTTCGTTTGAGGTGACATCTACGGAGTTGTTTGACTGTATTTCGGAACAACTTGCGATTATGATTGACGGGATTAAATCCGTGTTGGAAATTACGCCTCCGGAACTCGTCGGGGATATTTCCGAAAACGGCATTGTCGTGACAGGAGGTACTTCGCTGCTTTATGGGTTAAAAACGCGTCTGGAACAGGACATCGGTATTGAAGTCATTTTGGCCGATGACCCAATGTATAGCTGCGCTGCCGGTGCGGCGGAAATTGTCCACAACATGGAACTTTTAACCGAAAACGGTTATGCATTTAAAACCATACAGGAATTAACCTACTAATAAAAAAGGCCGCAGGCAAAAACCTGCGGCTCTTTTAATTTATTCCATTATTTTTCATCAGCAAGACAAGAATCTTTCCAAACCTTATTTAATAGTTTGCAGGAATCTTGGAATTTCTTCTCTTCTTCGGGCGCTAAGTGTAAAGTCATAACTTCTTTCACACCGTCACGGCCGAGAATGCAAGGGACGCCGACAAACACCTCGTTGACGCCGTATTCACCGCGAAGCATTGTAGTTACGGTTAAAATGCTGTTTTCGTTGCCGAAAATGGCTTTTACGATTCTGACAAGCGCCAAGCCGATACCGTAATAGGTCGCTTTTTTCGCTTCGATAATTTTATATGCTGCGCGTGTAACGTCATGCGCAATATTCTCCAAGTTTTCAACCGAGAACTTTTCTTTCTTGGAATCAATAATTTCCTGAATCGGTTTTGTGCCGATCATTGCCTGTGACCAGGGCACCATTTCGCTGTCGCCGTGTTCACCGATAACATAAGCATGTACGTTTTTCGGGTCAACGTCGAAATGCTCGCCGAGCAAATAACGAAGTCGAGCGGTGTCGAGCGTTGTGCCTGAGCCGATGACCTTTCTGCAATCAAAACCGGACAACTGCCAAACGACACGGGTCATAATGTCTACAGGGTTTGTAGCGACCAAGAAAATACCGGAAAAGCCGGAATACAAAATCGGGGAGATAATGCTCTTAAATACTTCACGGTTGCGCTGTAACAAAGAAATTCTGTCTTCACCCGGTTTTTGTGAAACACCGGCGCAAATGACCACAATGTCTGCGTCTGCACAATCTTTATATTCACCGCTGTATATTTTCATATTGGTTTTCGCGAACGCCAAGCCGTGGTTCAAGTCCATTGCTTCGCCGTCGGCTTTTGTTTTATTGATGTCGATGAGCACCAATTCGTCGCAAGTCCCGTCACACAGCATTGCATAAGCAAAGCTCATACCGACAAAACCGGTACCGACAATTGCGACCTTTTTTGTGAATCCATTGTCTTTCATATATAGGCCCTCCTATGTTTTACAACCCGTTCCGTTCGGAACGGATTGCGTGTTACAGATATTGTGCCACGTTTTCTGTAAGCTGCGTTTCCAACGAAATCAACCGCTTGGCAATCGACTGTACCTGCGGCTGCGCATTAGTATACTGGTTCAGATAACGATGCAGGGATTTTACCCCCATGTTGCAGCCGTCCGTAATTAAGTCGGCAATCGTATCGTCCCCGGGTTCGACCGCAGTTTTCAAATGCGTTTTCACCCAGCTCATGCTTTTCGCGACCGGATTCGGCTCCTTGCCGCTGTCTTGATAAGAATTGAGCATTTCGCGCGTTTCGTTGCCGAGGGTTTCGTGTTTTTCCTTGCACTCTGTTAAAAGTGCGCGGAAATCATCGTTTTGCACCTGGTCTAACACCTCGTCAATAGATGACACACCCATTTTCACGCCTGCGTTACATTCCCGTAACAATTTAATTGTATCCTCACTTGCCATAAATATCAACCTTTCTTTTTTTATTAGTGTGCCGAATTGGTGTAAAAAAATACAAAAGACTTGACCGAAAAAATATTTAATGTATACTAAAAACATATTGTTTGTGGGGGGACTATGATGAAAACCATTTGTAAAAAACTGATTTCGCTTTTGTTGGGTGTTTGCCTGCTGCTCGGCGGAATGATTTCCGTTTCTGCGATTGACGCAAAAGCCGGAGGAACATTCCATATCAGTGTCGTGCACACCAACGATATTCACGGCAATATTTTAGCTGACGATGAAAATCAGGTTTTGGGCCTTGCGCGCGTGAAAACTTTTTATGAGCGTCAAAAGAAAGGAAACGACCTTACATTCCTTTTTGATGCCGGGGATTATTTTCACGGGCAGTCTTTTGCAACTGTTGACCAAGGTAAAGCTGCGGCCGAGTTGATGGGTGCTTGCGGTTATACAGCCATGACGGTCGGCAACCACGACTGGAATTACGGTAAAGACCGTTTGAAAGAATTAGAGTCGCTTGTAAAAGAAGAAAAATTTATGTTTGCCATGCTCGCCGGCAATGTTATAAATCCATTGGAAAACAATACGTTTTTTAAAAATAAAACGTATACAGTTTCTCTGGAAAAACCATACGGGAAAATGAAGGTTGCGATTTTCGGCGTTTTTGATCCTAGACTCGTAAGCGCCACGGCACCTGAAAACACAGATGGCCTTTGGTTTGAGGATATGCAGGATTATGCGCAGGAACGAGCAAACAGTTTGAAACAGCAAGGTTATCAGATTGTCATCTGTCTTACACATTGCATTGACCCCGTGGCGCTTGCATCGTCTGTCGATAACGTCGATCTTTGGGTTGCCGGTCATGACCACAAACAAATTGCGCAAACCGTAACAACGCCGAACGGCGGAAAATCCTATGTTGTGGAAAACACAAGCAATTTAAACACAATCGGCAATGTGGAAATTGAGTGTACCTTGGACGCAAACGGTAATGTCGCTTCCCTTTCTATGGAGGAAAAAACCGTCTCTTATGAGGAGGGCTTTTATATCCCTGAACATCCGGATATGCTCAGTCGCATTGAAGAACTCAAAGCGGAACAGGCCCCACTATTGGAAAAAGTCGTCGGCTATTCGCCGGAGGATTTAAACGGTACTTGGGAAGATGTTCGCGTTGGTGAGACAGGTCTTGCACGCGCGGTTACGAACGCATATCTTTTGGAGACAGGTGCCGATGTTGCTATAGAAAATGCCGGCGGAATACGCGCGAGCATTTCAAAAGGGGATGTACGCTATCAGGACGTTTTAAATGTCTCGCCGTTTGGCAATTACGTTGTTACACTGCACTTGACCGGCGCGCAACTGCTTTCTATGATGGAACGGTCTTTGGAAATTATGCGACAAAACCAGGCGGCAAATCTTTCCGGTGATTATGACGCTTGGCCGCAAAACAGCGGCAATATGCTTCAAATTGCCGGTATGCAAATTACTTACGATATGACAAAGCCGTCCGGCAGCCGAGTCCTTTCGGCAACTATCGGCGGACAACCGCTTGCAGCTGATACGGAATATACCGTTGCGATGAACAATTTCTTGGCGACCGATACGGTAGATTATCCGGAACTTACAGGAAAATCCATGGTTTATGAATATGGTGCCTGTGTAGATATCCTTGCGGACTATTTTCAGCTGAGCAGTGATGAGATCCTGCAAGATATTAAAACAGAAAACCTAATTGGTTCTCGTTCTGAAAGCGAAGATAGTACCGTTCCGAAACCGGAAACGCCTGTTACACAGCCTTCCGTTTCGCCTAATAATCCGACACAAATTCCGGTTCAAGAACCCACACAAAACACGTCGGCAAATTTTCAGACGCTTAACGAAACAACCGTCAACGACAAATCGCCGAAAATACCAAACACCGGCTTTGATTTCGACATTTCGTTTCCGGTTGTTGCCGTTTGCTCCTTTTCTGTTATGAGCCTATTGCTGAAACGTAAGTCCCGCGGCAAAGAAACAGAAAAATAAATTATCAAAAAATCCGCTGATTTTCTTTTGGAAAGTCAGCGGATTTTTAATGAACATACAATATGCTTTTCTTTTTAAATATATAAAAACACCCGCTGAATTTCAGCGGGTGTTTGTGGCGGAGAGCAAGGGATTCGAACCCTCGAACCGTTTTAGGCGGTTACACGATTTCCAATCGTGCTCCTTCGACCAGCTCGGACAACTCTCCGTTTGGCACGATTGATATTATATCGGACAATCAAGAAAAAATCAAGAACTTTTTTCGGAAAGTTAAAAAAATTAAGCTTTTTTTCGATTTTCCTTGCTAAATAGGGGGTAAAGGCTTTTAAAAAACAAAAATATATTGAATTTACAGTGGAATCATAGTAAAATGTTAACGAATTTTTGAAAGAAAAGTAGTGGTTTCATGCGCGTTACAAAACGATTGGCGAGGGTGCTTGCCTTAGCGCTTTGTGTAACAATGTTTTTACAAATAACTCTGATTTCGACTTCCGCTCTGAATCGGGGCTTTTCGGTTTCAGCCGTCGCAATACAGGACGGCGGATTGATTCCGGTAACGGTAACTGTAGACGGAGGGTATAATTTAGCAGGTTGCAAATTAAAACTACGCTTTGATGAAGGCTTCTTGCAATATGTCCGTGCCGATTTCGGTTCTTTCGGCGGGGTAACCGAAGCCGGCGTTTCGCCTGATAACAGTGTTACACTTTCATTTGTTTCTATGGAAGCCGTTGCGACAACACAAACGTTTTGTACTGTTTGGTTTCGCATTGTAGATGGTGCTGTCGGCACAACACAAATCGAACCGATTGTTTCAGAAGCCATTGATGCAAATAATCAAACTGTTTTCGACCTTTCGGCGGATTCCGTATCGATAACGGTAACCGCGCAAACGTTAACGATGACAAGTCAGCCGTCAAAAAAATATTATTTTTGCGGAGAACCTCTGGATACAACCGGGATGACGCTTGTTGCCACGTTTCCGAACGGTGCTGCAACGGAACTAACGGACTTTGGCCTTTTCGGTTTTGATTCCGACTCCTCCGGCAATCAAACGGTGACCGTGCGCAGCGGCAAAAATACGGCTTCGTTTGAGGTTGTCGTCGCACGCAAGGGCGACGTAAATTGTGATGATCTTGTGAATTTAGCGGATTACGCGATTATAGTAGACACGGCGGTTTTTGCGGAAAACCAGCCGGAAGGGGAGTCGATGTTCCGTCAGGATTTAATGCAGGACGGTGCGGTGGACTGCTTCGATGCGGCTTATGAAAGTCTCTTAATCAGCGGAATTGTGCAATAGTATAAATTTTTCCACTATACAAAATGCATTTTTTCGTTGTTTTTTCACCTGCGAAATGCTTGAAAAATCGCGAATTTTTATTGACAAATCACTGTCAAAAGTATATACTACTTTCAAAATAAATTATGTCCGATATGCAGGAATAAATTTTTAATCCTGCAAATTATATATTGGGAGGCAATTCTTATGAAAATGAAAAAGGTAATTGCCGCTTTGCTTGCGCTGACAATGGTTGCGCTTTGTTTTGCAGCTTGCGGAAGCAATAGCGACACAACAGGGTCCACAAACAACGGCGAAGTTACGCTGAAAATCGGTGGCAGCGGCCCGTTGACCGGTGACTACGCGCAGTATGGTAATGGTGTTAAAAACGGTGCGCAGCTTGCGGTTGACGAAATCAATGCGGCCGGCGGTGTCAACGGCATTAAGCTTGAGTTCAAACTGGAAGACGACGAAGGCTCTCAGGAAAAAGCAGTTAACGCTTATAATGTTCTGAAAGACTGGGGCATGAAACTTTCCATTGGTACTGTTACTTCGGATGCTTGCATCGCGTTCCAGGGCGAGGCTTCAAGAGACAATATGTTTGTTTTGACGCCTTCTGCAACGGCTGTGGAAGCAATCAGCGGTGACAATGCGTTCCGTGTTTGCTTCTCCGACCCGAACCAGGGTGTTGCTTCGGCTGACTATATCGCTGACAACAACGTGGCAAAAAAAGTAGCAGTTATCTATGATTCTTCCAACTCTTATTCTTCCGGTATTTATGAGAAATTTAACGCGGAAGCAAAAGTTAAGGGCCTTGAGGTTGTTACTGCACAGTCTTTCACCAGCGATAACAATGAAGATTTTTCTGCACAGTTGCAGGCGGTTAAGAGCTCCGGCGCTGAGCTTGTATTCCTGCCGATTTATTATAGTGAAGCTGCTTTGATTTTGAAGCAGGCTCAAAATGCGGCTTTAGACGTGAAATACTTTGGCTGTGACGGGCTGGACGGTATTCTGACCATGGCGAATTTTGATAAATCCCTTGCAGAGGGCGTTATGCTTCTGACCCCGTTTGCGGCAAATGCAACAGACGAATACACCGTAAATTTCGTTAAGAAATATTCCGAAAAATACGGCACGGACACGATGAACCAGTTTGCGGCTGATGCTTATGATGCTATCTACATCATTAAAGCTGCTATCGAAAAAGCCGGTATCACTGCGGATATGAGCGCTTCTGATATTTGCGATGCAATGAAGACCGCTATGACGCAGATTACCGTTGACGGCGTAACCGGCACCGGTATTCACTGGACTGCCGACGGTGAACCGTCGAAAGCACCGAAAGCTGTTGTCATCAAAGACGGCGCTTATCAGGCTCTGTAATTTCTAAATTCCTAAAATATTAAACTTCTGTATGCCGTATGGAAATACCATACGGCATACTTGAAGTTATATAATCTATATGCATTTTGAAAAATGTCAGATTTTGCTGTTTTTCAAAATGCATATATTTGGAGGAAGTCGAATGGATTTTTTAAGCTATCTCGTTTCCGGAATCAGTTTAGGGAGTATTTATGCCCTGATAGCCTTAGGCTATACAATGGTTTACGGAATTGCAAAAATGCTGAATTTTGCACATGGCGATATCATTATGGTCGGCGGCTTTGTGATTTTCACAATGTGCACCACATGGGGGTTGCCGACGCCTGTCGGTATTCTCGGTGCCGTTATCATTTGTACAATTCTCGGCGTTGTTATCGAGCGCGTTGCTTATAAACCTTTGCGGAAAGCAACTTCGCTGGCGGTTTTGATTACGGCAATCGGTGTCAGTTATTTCCTGCAAAATGCAGCGCTCTTGATTTTCGGCTCCGGCACAAAGAGTTTTACTTCCGTCGTCACCATTCCGGCCATTCGTCTGTTCGATGGCGCTTTGGTGATTTCCGGTGAAACGATTGTCACAATCATCGTTTCCGTGATCATAATGATTGTGCTGTCTTTGTTTATCAACAAAACGAAGCCCGGTCGCGCAATGCTTGCCGTGTCTGAAGACAGAGGCGCGGCGCAACTTATGGGTGTCAACGTCAACGGCACAATTACGCTGACGTTTGCCATTGGCTCAGCGCTTGCGGCGATTGCCGGCGCTTTACTTTGCTCCGCTTATCCGGCGTTGTCGTCCACAACCGGCGCAATGCCCGGTATTAAAGCTTTCGTCGCGGCTGTTTTCGGCGGCATCGGCTCCATTCCCGGCGCGATGATCGGCGGTATTTTGCTTGGTGTGATTGAGAATTTGAGCAAAGGGTATATTTCCACCCAGCTTTCTGACACCATCGTGTTCTGCGTATTGATTATCGTTCTTCTTGTCAAACCGACCGGTTTGTTCGGCAAGAAAATTGACGAGAAAGTTTGAGGTGATTGGTATGGCGGAAAAAGCAAAAAAATTAAAATTATCTACTAAAAGCAATCTGATTACCTATGCGATGTTGCTTGTGTTCTTCATCGTGATGCAAACACTTATTTCGACCGATTCGATTTCAAGCCTTTTAAACGGTCTTTTAGTGCCGATTTGCACCTATTCCATTTTGGCGGTCTCCTTAAACTTGGTTGTCGGTATTTTGGGTGACCTGTCATTAGGGCACGCGGGCTTTATGTGCGTCGGCGCTTACGCCAGTGCGTTTTTCTCGGTAACCTTTGCCGATGCCATTCCGCAAGACTGGCTTCGCTTCTTGCTGGCTTTACTGCTCGGTGGCATTGTAGCGGCGTTCTTCGGACTTATAATCGGTATCCCGGTTCTGCGCTTAAAAGGCGACTATTTGGCAATTGTTACCTTGGCTTTCGGCGAAATCATTAAAAACATTGTCAATTTGCTGTATGTCGGGATTGATTCCAAAGGCTTACATGTTTCCTTGGAAAGCTCACAAGCGCTCGGCCTTGAAGCGGATGGCAAAATGATTATTAAAGGTGCTCTGGGCATTACCGGCACACCGAAGGATTCGACGTTCTTAATTGGTTTTATCCTTTTACTGATTACGGTTGTTGTTTCGTTAAACCTGATTAATTCCCGAACCGGCCGCGCGGTTATGGCGATTCGTGACAACCGCATTGCTGCGGAATCCATCGGTATCAATGTTACCAAATACAAACTGATTGTTTTCATGATTTCTGCGTTTTTTGCAGGCATCGCAGGCGTTTTGTATGCGCATAACCTTTCGTCGCTTACGGCGACTTCCAAAAATTTCGGTTACAACATGTCGATTACGATTTTGGTCTTTGTGGTGCTCGGCGGAATCGGGAGTACACGCGGTTCGATTATTGCAGCTGTTATTTTGACAGCACTGCCGGAATATCTCCGCAGCTTAAACGACTATCGAATGTTGATTTATTCCATTGTGCTGATTTTGTTGATGCTTGCTAACAACAACGAAAGACTGAATGTGTTTAAAGAGAAAATCTCGATTACCAACTTCTTGCGTAACCGCAAAAAAGGCAATACGCTTGATAAGGAGGCGAAGTCATAATGGCACTGCTTTCGATTAAAAATTTAGGAATTCAGTTCGGCGGACTTCGCGCGGTTGACGAGTTTAACCTGGAAATTGAAAAAGGCGAGCTTTACGGGCTGATTGGCCCGAACGGCGCCGGTAAAACCACCGTTTTTAATATGCTGACCGGTGTTTACAAGCCGACCGCCGGCGAAATTGTTTTGGACGGCAAAAATATCACCGGTAAAAAACAAATCGAAATCAATAAGTTGGGCGTGGCGCGTACTTTTCAAAATATCCGTCTGTTTTCTCAGCTGAGCGTTCTCGATAATGTTAAAGCCGGGCTGCACAATCAATATAAATACAGCACGTTTTCCGGCATTTTCAGACTGCCGACATTTTTCAAAACCGAAAAGAAAATGAATGCCCGGGCAATGGAACTCCTCAAAGTGTTTGATTTGCAGGATGAAGCCGATTTATTGGCGTCCAACCTGCCTTACGGTAAACAGCGTAAGCTGGAAATCGCCCGTGCGCTTGCGACCAATCCAAAACTTTTGCTTTTGGATGAGCCTGCCGCCGGTATGAACCCGAATGAAACCGCCGAACTGATGGATACGATAAAATTTGTCCGCAAAGAGTTTGACATGACGATTTTGCTGATTGAACACGACATGCGTCTGGTTTCCGGTATTTGCGAAAAATTAACCGTTTTAAACTTCGGCAAAGTGCTCGCGCAGGGGAAAACCTCGGAAGTATTGAGTAACCCCGAAGTCATTACGGCGTATCTCGGCGAATAAGGAAGGACTTTTCATTATGGCTATGCTTGAAATTAAAGACTTAGAGGTCTGTTACGGCGTGATTCGCGCGATTAAAGGCATCTCTTTTGAAGTCAATCAAGGCGAAGTTATTGCGTTGATCGGCGCCAACGGTGCCGGTAAAACAACCATTTTGCACACGATTACAGGGCTTGTTCCCGCAAAATCCGGCAGTATTTTGTTTGAGGGTAAGGAACTTACCAAAACGCCGGCGCATAAGATTGTTTCCATGGGTATGGCGCACGTGCCGGAAGGCCGTCGTATTTTCCAGCAGCTGAGTGTTTTGGAAAATTTGAAACTCGGCGCTTACACGAGAAAAGACAAAAATGAAATTGCACAGTCACTGAAAATGGTATATGAGCGTTTTCCGAGATTGGAAGAACGCAAAAACCAGGTTGCCGGCACACTTTCCGGCGGTGAACAGCAAATGCTTGCAATGGGTCGTGCGTTGATGAGCAAACCGCGGATTATTTTAATGGATGAGCCTTCTATGGGCCTTTCCCCGTTGCTTGTTACGGAAATCTTTGATATAATTAAGGTGATCAGTGAGAGCGGTACAACGGTTTTGCTGGTTGAACAAAACGCGAAAAAGGCGCTTTCTATTGCCGACAGAGCGTATGTGCTTGAAACCGGTAACATTACGCTTTCCGGCAAGGCGTCTGATTTGATGAACAACGAGTCCGTTCAAAAGGCTTATCTCGGCGAATAATTTGCCGGAAAGGTTGGTGTTTGGAATGGCAGATCATTTTGTTATCACAATTGCGCGAGGCTATGGCAGCGGTGGTAAAACCATCGGCAAAATGTTGTCAGAAGCGCTTGGAATTCCGTTTTATGACCGAGAGCTTTTCTATATGGCTTCGGAAGAAAGCGGCATCAATTTGGAGATGTTCGGCAATTTGGATGAAAAAGTCCGCAAGAGCTTTTTAGATAAGCGCACTCACAAATATGTGGGAGACTTGATTCCGCCGGAAAGCAGCAGTTTTGTTTCCGATGAAAACCTGTTTAACTATCAGGCGAAAATCATCAAAGATTTGGCGGATAAAGAATCCTGTATTATCGTCGGCCGTTGCGCGGACTTCGTTTTAAAAGACCGTGACAATGTCGTCAAAACCTTTATTTGGGCGCCGATGGTTGATTGCATTAAAACCGTTATGGATTTGCAGTCGCTCAGCGAAAAAGATGCGGAACGGAAAATTAAGAAGATTGACCGCCACCGCAGCGACTATTATCACTATTACACCTGCCGCGACTGGGATGATTGCAGAAACTATGACCTTTGCTTAAACTCGTCGCTTTTGGGGTATGAAAAATGTACGCAGCTCATTAAAGCGTATACTGAAATTAAATTTGATATTAAACTTTAAAAAAAGAGCCTGCTTTTTGCAGGCTCTTTTTTGTGTTTTCTTATTCTTTCGATTCCGGCGGGTCTTTCTTTTTGTCTTCCACAATGACGTCTAAATCCAAATATTCCGAAATGAAATTATCAATTTCAGACTTCTCATCAGAGGCTGTTGTGTCCGGCGCGTCTGCTAAAGCGTTCCATTTTTCAGTTCGCTGTTTTTTATAGAACAGGACTTCGCGGCGACGCAGAATGACAAGAAGTGTTCCGAGCAAAATGGTAAATATCGAAACATAGCAACCGACCCGCAGTCCGGCGGAAGCATATTGGAACACAACCGTGTGTTCGCCTGCGCCGATTTTAAATGCTAACAAACCGTCTGACACCGCAAAAACATCATCACCGTACACGCGCTGCCCGTCAACATAAACGTTCCAGTTTTTGTCGTAGGGGATAGAAGTAAACACAATTTCGTTTTCACCGGCAGTCAACGTGCCTTCTATGCGCGTATCTTGAAAACTAGTGATATTCAGCCCGCCGTCTGCAAGCGTTTCATAGCCTTTTTTGAACACGTCCATATTGAGCATATAGGCGTAAAATTCAACTGTTCCGGAGTCTGCCGTCGCGTTAATCGGAATATCCACAAAAATAGTCTCATTGGCTTCACAAACGCCCAAATCGACAATATAGCCGTCGTTTGTGTCCACAGATTTAGAAAACAGGTTGCCGGAAATCGTTACCGAGCCGGTTTGTGAGGATTCCACAAAGACATAGACATTGCCGGTTTGGGTCGGGGTTAATTCCAACGTAAAACTTGCGCTGGCTGTTGTATCCATTTTAGTAAATGAAATCTGACCGGTCTGTAAATCTTCGTCCAAGAAGTCCATAACGTTGTTGTAATCCACATAGTCCGCGGGGATTTTTTGGAACACATTTTCCTCAACACCGGTCGCTTCGCTAAACCAAGATTGCTGAACCTGGAACGGGTCCTGACTGCTGTCGCTCTTCCAGTCTGCAACAGCATCGTTACAGGAAAACGCAATCGGCAGCGCATATTGGTTTTCATAGGCAATAAAAATATCTTCGGCAAAAAGTTCTTTGTAAATTTCGGGATTTAAATCGCTCGAATCATTGTTGACAAGATATTTAAGACCGAACATGGCGTTATAAACCGGCGTTTGCGGGTTATACGTGTAGCTGTTGATGTAGTTGCCGAACATACCGATGTTTTTCTGTAAATTGGCAACTTTTTCATATGCCATAGACGAGAAAACGGAAACACCGTTGTAGTTGTACCAGCTGGGGTCCATTCTGGTGCGCAGGTGAGTAAGCTCCATGCGGTAGAACGGGGAATTGTCATATTCATCCAGTCTTGCTTTCAATGTGCGGAACGATTCATAGTCCTCGGTGTAATGTGTTTTGGACTGGTTCATGGAGTATTTGTTGGTGTTGGAAAGCGCAATTTCCGAAACTGACGCGCAAAGCAAAAGCACTGCGAGTACCGAAGTCTGAAAACGTTTATCTTTATAGAGATACAAAATAACCGTGTAGCCGACGGCAAAAGCCAGCGTCAAGATTAAAGAAATATCATCAACATTTTTAGATGTAATCTTTTCCACCAAGACGGCAAACGCAACCACGCCGATGCCGGAGGCAAGAATTTTGCTTGCCGGAATCGAACGAATATGGATAAACGTTTTATATGCCATTTGCAGGAGAATAAACGAATACATGAATGAGAAGCGATAGGGCAAATCATTCGGAAAATGGAACCCGTGCCAGAAGAAATTAAGGTAATTGATTGCAAAGCTGAAATACAAAACGCCGAGTAAGCAGATGTGCGCGATTTTTTCACGAACCGGAATTTTTTGGCAGAACAAATAAAGCGGCACCAAAATAAGCGTGGCAATCCCGCAGTAGACATTCGGCAAAACGTCTGTGCCGCTGCTTCGAATTGTGGGTTCTGTCGCGGCAAAATGATTGGCAAGAAAATCAAATACTGCAAAATATTTTTTATATTCGGTCGGTGCAGTTCCGGAAGTTGCAGAGCTGGAAGAAAGCACCTCAATAAGCGGGAACATCAAAACGGCAACCAAGCCGACTGCTATCACCGAATAGAAAGCGAATTTCCAGCCGGAGGAAAAGAAAACGGAATTGCGAAGTTTTTTGAAAACGGACGTTTTTTGCGTCGGGTCAACCGGCGTAAATGTTTTGGTAAGCGGATAGTTGGAAAAATAATAAGTGAGGAAATACAAAACAGAAAAGACACAAACCATATAAGCCATATAGTAGTTTGTGACAAAGGTCAGCATCAGGGCAATGCAGTAAAGCCCGGGCCGGCCTTTTTTTATGATTTTTTCAATTCCCAAAATGACAAGCGGGAACAAATACATCGCGTCCATCCACATGACGTTCCAATAATACGCCACGAAATAGCCGCAAAACGCGTAAAGCACACCGAACGCCGCGGTAGCCGCATTGTTTTTCCCGATGGAGCTTTTCAGGTAATAGGTAAATGAGCAAGCGGAAAGGACGGCTTTGAGCAAAATCAGGCAGGAAATGGCTTCCGTAATGTTTTCGTGTCCGAACACGACAACGATTAAGGAAAGAGGACTGGAAAGATAATTTAAGAAATTGCCGAGGAAGCTGCTGCCGAGCCCGGAATTCCAGGAGTATAAAAACGAGCCGCCGGAGGTAATTCGGTCGTAAAGTTCGGCAAACAAAGGCCCGTATTGGTGATAAAGGTCCATTCTCAAAATGGTCATATCGCCGAACGGAATCAAATCATAACAATAGAAAACAAGCAGCATCACGCCCAGCGCGCACACGCCGGAAAGCAGCACAAACTTGTTTCGGTTGAAAAACGTATCCTTTTTCTTTTGTTTCAATTTTTCCATAACCATTTCCTTTTTTATAACACTTAAATTGGGTTGGCACATTTGAATGTATTATAGCATAGCGCCTTTACAGTTTCAAGAAATATGTTGTTCTATTTTCGGACAAGTAACCATATATTGAATTGAGGTGAACAGCAATGGAAACGCCTGAATTGAAAAACATAAAAGAAATTACCGCGCTGTTTTCAGAAGCGCTGCGCGCCGTTATTTTACGCGCTTCCCCGCAACTGCTCGAATCCCTTTCGGAAATCCGGCTTCGTGCTGGAATGCCGGTGGTTTTTGTCACGCCGAAGCAGACCTGTTTTTTACAAAAAAGCGGACGAACAACCTGCCTGTTTTCTGAAAATCTCCTGACCGTTCCTCAAACGGAAATTCAGGATATTGTGTCGCGTGCCTGTGGGTATTCCGTGCACAGCCACCAAGAGGATTTTCAAAACGGTTTTTTAACGCTTCCGGGCGGGCACAGAATCGGCCTTTGCGGAACTGCCGTAACACAAAGCGGAAAGCTTACTACGCTTCGTAATATAACGGCGCTGAATATTCGTCTCGCCCGGCAAATACCGGGTGCAGCAACAGATGTACTTCGTGCCTGTTTTCAGGCGGGGCTTCAAAATATTTTGATTGCCGGGCCCCCGATGTCCGGGAAAACAACCGTATTGCGTGATTTGATTCGCAGCATTTCCGACGGTTACACCGGAAAAATGGTAACCTGCACCGTCGTGGACGAGCGCGGTGAACTGCTTATGCGTAATTCGGAAAATGCAGGGCACATACTCGGCTGCAACACCGATGTGCTTTCGTACTATCAAAAAAGTGACGGAATTCGCCTTGCCGTTCGCGCCCTCGCGCCGCAAATGATATTTTGCGATGAAATCGGCTCTAAAGAAGATGCAGATGCGATTTTAGAGGGCATTCGCTGCGGTGTGCATTTTGCCGTCACCGCACACGCAGGGTCATTTTCCGAACTATCCAAACGCAGTCAAATCAAGACATTGCTTTCCGAAAACGCCGTGGACAGCGTCGTCATGCTCGGAAGTGGCGAAAAGGTGGGAAAAATTGAAAAAATCATGAAGGTCGGTGAACCCAATGGTCAAGGGAATCGGGATACTGCTCATCCTTGCGACGACTACGCTGACCGGCAGGTACTTTTCCGTCCGGGCGCATAGACGTGTACAAGAGCTTGAAACATTTACACAGCTGTTTTCTTCCATTCGTGCGCAAATCGCTTACACGCTCACGCCGACGCTTGAGTTGCTTTACAATTTACAGGAAGATTTAGAGTTTAAAAGTTTTCGGTTTTTAAAGCAATTGTGCGACCGTTTAGAGGCTGGAGCGCCGCTGCAATCCGCGTGGGAACAGTCGGTTGCTGCTTATAAGACCGGCTCAGCGCTTCACGCGGAGGACTTACAATATATCATGGCTTTTTGTTCGGCGTTCGGAAGTACGGACAAGGACGGCCAGCAGGCGAATTGTGCGTATTATATCGACCGTTTGACAGAGACCAAAAAGACAGTACAAAGCAAACTTCCGAATACAACAAAGCTTTGCACTTCGCTCGGCGTGCTTACCGGTCTTTTTCTCGGTATTCTGCTTTTGTAAACCGCGGAGGGATTATGGAAATCGAATTGATTTTTAAAATTGCCGCCATCGGCATTATTGTGGCGGTTTTAAATCAGATATTATCAAAATCCGGGCGGGATGAATACGCCATGCTTACCGTTTTGACTGGGATTGTTGTAATCGCCGTCATGCTTGTGCCGCAGCTTGACACCCTTTACGACATAATGCAAACCATTTTTGATCTATAGCTATGTTAAAAATTTTTCTGATTGCTTTCGTTGCGCTGGCAGCTATCGTGCTTTTAAAACAAATCAAACCGGAATTTGCGCTCCTTTTAAAATTTGCAGCGCTGTTGCTGCTTGGGTTTTTAGCTTTTTCCGTTGTAAGCGACGCGGTTTCTGAAATTTTTTCGTTCGGGGAACGTGTTTCGATTGACAGCGAAATGCTTAAAATACTGCTTAAAGCGCTCGGGCTTTGTTTAGTCGCGCAAATCGCTTCGGACGTCTGCAAAGACTGCGGCGAATCTGCACTTTCCACAAGCGTTGAACTTGTCGGAAAGCTGAGTATTGTGCTGATGGCTTTGCCTGTGGCTGCACAGCTGATTGAAATCAGTTTGGGATGGATAAACGCATGAACCGAAAATTGAAATGGATTTTTGTGCCGGTTTTTATTGTCTTTTTGCTTTGTATGTTTACATATACCTGTTTTGCGGAAGACAGCAGCGAAAGCGGCGTTACAGAACAAGCGCAGGCGGTATTTTCAGAGCTTCTTTCTTCGCTTGAAGAGGAAACCAAGGAGGCACTCTCTGAAATTGGAATCGACGATGCTGACTACACACAGCTTTTGTCTCTTTCTCCGAAACGCGTAGTAGACGCTATTTTAGAGCTGATTACCGGCAAAATGTCGGAAAAATTAAAAGCCGTCGGCTTCGTTTGTGCGCTTTTGGTTTTGAGTGCTGTGTTAGATGGCTTTGCGCAGCCCGGTTCGACGATGCACAGCGTGTTTTCCGTATTTACGACATTATTGATTGTTGTATCTCTTTTGCTTCCGGTTTCGGAAAGCTTGGTGCAGGCATTTTCCGCCATGGAGTTAAGTTCTAATTTTCTTTTAGCTTACATTCCGGCATTTGCCGGTGTAATTTCTATGAGCGGAAAGCCACTTTCCTCCGCCGCTTACAGCTCCGCGATGATAGGCCTTTCCAACCTGTTGGCACAATGTAACGTTAAAGTATTTTTGCCGGTCGTGCAGGTGTTTTTTTCGCTCAATATCGCTTCTTCCGTTCAGCCGAAATATGCCTTTAACAGCTTGGTTGCTTTTTTCAAAAAGGCAGTTACCGTTCTTTTAGGCTTCTCGGCGACGATATTTACAGGACTTCTCGCCATTAAAGGCTCGCTCGCTTCCGCCGGGGATTCCGTCGCGGTGCGCGGTGTGAAAATGCTGGTGGGAAGTGCCGTGCCGGTTGTCGGTTCTGCATTAAGCGATGCTTACACGTCTGTGCTCGGAAGCATTACGCTTATTCAAAACGCGGTCGGTATTTTCGGGATAGTTGTATTTGCTTTAATGCATGTACCGGTGATTTTAGATTTATTGCTTTGGTACCTTGCGTTGTCTTTTACGGCAAGCGTCAGTGAGGCGCTCGGGCAAAAACAGGCGGCAACGCTTTTAAACGGGATTGCTTCGACAGTGTCGCTTGTCAATACACTGGTTATTTTTACCGCATTTATACTTATAATTTCCACGGGCATTATGCTGAATTTTAAAAACTGAGGCCGTATATGGAAAATTTGAAAACTTGGGCGGCAACGCTGATTGTCTTTTCCGTAATTATTTTGCTTTACAGAATGCTTTTCCCGAAAGGCAACATTCAAAAAGCAGGGGAGACGGTAATTGCACTTCTTATGGTCTTTTTAATGATAAGACCTGTTTTTTCACTTCTTTCAAATGAAAATGGAAAACTTGACGATTTTGCCGACTATGATTTTTTTACACAAAGCGAAGACACACAGGAAAACAAGGTCTTAGAAGACACGATTCAAAACCAACTTGCTTCCAACGGGATTTCGGTTGAAAGTGTTTCGGTGGACGCAAGTCTGGATGCGGAAAACTATTTGGTGATTCGCAGTGTAGAAATTACTGCGCCAGATTCCGAAGACGAACAGGCTATATACGATTGCTTGCAGGCAGCGTATCAAATTCCAAAGGAAATTATATCTATCCGCAAGGAGTAGCTATGAAGTTCTTATCTGATTTTAAAGAAAAATTGAAAAGCGAAAAAAAGCTGTTTATTTTGGTTGCACTTGGACTTCTCGGTATCTTGCTGATTTTCGGGTCTGAGTTTATCAAAAGTCCCGTAAAAACGGAAACACAGCAACAAGAAATGGATACGCAAAGCGATTATTGCGACACATTAGAAGAAAAACTTAAAGCTGTGCTTTCCAAAACCGAGGGCACCGGTCGGGTAGAAGTTATGATAACGCTGCAAAGCTCCGATGAAAAAATTTATGCGACCGACGAAAAGACGAACTATAAAAGCTCCGATTCCGTCACCGAACGCACCTATGACGAACAATATGTTTTGTCTGACAACAACAGCGACGATGGCGGCGGCATCGTTTTAAAAACCAATGCGCCGGAAATCAAAGGCGTGATTGTTGTCTGCGACGGGGGAGACAATTCCGCTGTCGCTAACCAAATCACAAACGCGGTTTGCGCCTCACTCGGCATTCAGTCAAATTGCGTCAGTGTATTAAAAATGAAATCCGGGGAGGAATAATCATGTCAAAAACCATTTCAAAAAAGCAAATCATTTTTGCGGGACTTCTCATTGCGCTTTGCGCCGCCGTATATGTCAACTGGTATTACACAAAGCCCATGAGTGAAGTAAAAGATGGCGTTCAAAAAGAAACCACCGAAGCGCAAAATCTCGGAGAAGCACAATATGTAAACGCGACGGAAGCGGGCGATTATTTTGAGTCCGCAAAGCTCAACCGCTCTAAAGCGCACGCCGACGCACAGGACGCACTAAACAAAGTGATTGAAAGCGACAGCGCCGATGAAGAAAGCAAAGCGCAGGCACGTGAAAAACTGAATGCACTCGCGCAAAGCATACAAAATGAGGCGGATATTGAAAATTTAATTACCGCGAAAACCGGAGGAAAAGTGCTTGTCAGCATCGGTGACACTGTGGAAGTTATTTTGGAAAAAGGGACTTTGAACGACACAACCGCTTTGCAAATTAAGGAAATCGTTGTGAATAAAACACAAATTTCTGCGGAAAAAATTACATTAGTTGAAGCAAAATAGTTGTGTATTTTCTCGTTTGTGGTATAATAGGGAAAAGAAAGGTAGGTTTTCCCTATGAATCAAAACGAGAGAGCTGCCGAAAGCGGCGGAATTTTTATTTCCAATGATGTGATTGCATCGATCGCAATCAACGCGGCCAAAGACGTTGACGGTGTCAGCGGATTCGCTTCTAAAACGCCGGGAATCAATTCGGCAACAAACCCGAAAGACGGGGCGTTAAAGTCGGTGCGGGTTGTTTCTTTGGACAACGAAATCAAAATTCAGATTTATATCCGCGTCAAAAGCGGCGTAAATATTCAAACGGTCAGTATGGCGATTCAGCGCAGTATTAAAAACGCAGTGCAGGGCATGACCGGTAAAGTAGTATCCAAGGTCAATGTCTCCGTGCAGGGAATTGATTTTGACGCACCTACGCAACTGAAGGCAAATTCCTAAATAAAAGCTCTCCGTCAATTTTCGGCGGGGGGCTGATTTGGCTTTTATGGAGGATGTAAAATGACGAGAACCCAAGAACGCGAACAGGCCTTTTTTCTGATTTTTGAAAAAGCGTTTAACATGGACGTCGACAACGACGACATCGTCGGCTATGCAGTCGAAGCCGGTATTATTGAACCGACTGCATTTTCAACGGCGTTGTTCAAACAAACCTATGAACAGCTAGAACAAATTGACAATGTGATTGAAAAATACGCCATCGGCTGGAAAAAGCAACGTCTTTCCAAAGTCACGCTTTCTGTTTTGCGACTGGCGATTTGTGAAATTTTGTTTGTCGATTCCGTGCCGTTCAGCGTTTCGGCCAATGAAGCCGTAGAACTTGCCAAAAAATACGCGACGGCGGAGGATGCCTCTTTTATCAACGGCATTCTCGGCTCGTTTATAAGGAGCGAAAAAGCCGATGCGGTTTCTGGGGATTGATACCAGCAATTATACGACTTCTGCGGCGCTTTTTGATGACGATACCGGAACAGTCACGCAAAAGAAAATGCTCCTGCCCGTAAAGCCGGGCGAAAAGGGATTGCGGCAAAGTGATGCCGTTTTTCATCACACGGTGCAGCTGCCGCAAGTGTTGACCGAACTTTTTTCCGAAAATCCCGGTGCGCCGGATTGTGTCGGGGTTTCGATTTTTCCGAGGCGTGAAAAAGGCTCCTATATGCCTTGCTTTCTTGTTGGTAAGGCCGCAGCGGAAGCGATCCGTGTTTCTGAAAATAAACCTTTGCGGACATTTTCCCATCAGGAAGGGCACATTGTTGCTGCGCTTTTTTCTGCAAAACGGCTGGATTTGTTGAAAGAAACCTTTTTGGCGTTTCACGTTTCCGGCGGTACGACGGAAGCGCTTCTCGTGACGCCGAACGACACAGATTTATTTTCGGTTCGGATTGTCGGTCAGTCACTGGATTTAAAAGCCGGCCAGCTTATCGACCGCACGGGTGTGATGCTTTCTTTGTCTTTTCCTTGCGGCAAAGATTTGGAAGTTTTAAGCGAGCAAAGCGACAAAACATATACGGTTAAGCCTACCATGAAAGGCGCAGACTGCTGCCTTTCCGGGATTGAGAACCAGTGCCAGGCAATGTTTCGAAAAGGGGAGAGCCCCGCGGACATTGCGAAATTTTGCATGTGCTCGGTGCTCACCGCGCTTTCCGAAATGGTTTCGGTTTTGCGAAAAGAATACGGCGATTTGCCGGTTTTATTTTCCGGCGGCGTTTCTTCCAATAAGCTGTTAAAAAAGGAATTGTCGGAGAAATACGGCGCGATTTTTGCCGAGCCGGCATTTTCGGCGGACAATGCCGCTGGAATTGCGGTTTTAACCGCCCTTATGCAAAAAGGAAGTTCATTTTATGAATTATAACGACCCTTTGATTATTACCGTCGGTCAATTAAACCGCTATGTGAAATCGTTGTTAGATGCCGACGAAAATTTATATAACCTGTATTTAGTCGGGGAAATATCCAATTTTACCGACCACTATAAATCCGGCCACTTCTATTTTTCTCTGAAAGATGAAGATGCGCAAATCAAAGCGGTAATGTTTCGAAACAACGCGTCAAGAGTGCGCTTTCGTGTGGAAAACGGCATGCGCGTTATTGTTCGCGGACGGGTTTCGATGTATGAAGCCGCCGGGCAATATCAAATTTTTGTTGACGATATGCAGCCGGACGGTGTCGGCGCTTTAAATTTGGCTTTTGAGCAGTTAAAAGAAAAACTGCAAAAAGAGGGTCTGTTTGACGCCGCGCACAAAAAACCGATTCCGAAAATGCCGAAGCGCGTCGGGGTGATAACTTCCGCGACCGGCGCCGCCGTGCAGGATATTCTCAATATTCTCGGCCGTCGTTTTCCGCTCGCCGAAGTGGTTTTAGCATCGGTGCTCGTGCAAGGCGAGGGCGCGCACGAACAGTTGATTGCCGCCATACAGGAATTTAACCGTAACAAATGCGCGGACGTTCTGATTATCGGTCGCGGCGGCGGTTCAACGGAAGATTTGTGGGAGTTTAACAACGAAGATTTGGCGCGTGCTGTTTATGCTTCAAAAATTCCTGTTATTTCCGCGGTCGGGCACGAAACCGATTTTACCATTTGTGATTTTGTCGCGGATTTGCGCGCCCCGACGCCGTCTGCGGCGGCGGAACTTGCCGTGCCGGAACAAAGCGAAGTCCAATCTTATTTTGATTCGCTTCAAAACCGGCTTTTGCGAGCCGTTTCTTTAAAACTTTCCGATGAACGCTATCGGTTGTCATCATTAACCGAAAAAGGCGTATTTTCGACGCCTGCGCTTTATTTTGACAACATGCGGATGCGTTTGATGAGCACAACCAACCGTTTTTTCTCGGTTCAGCAAAAAACCATGCAGGAAGAGCGGCTTCGGCTTCGGGAAAACGCTTCAAAACTGCAATCTTTAAGTCCGCTTTCGGTGCTTGCGCGCGGGTACAGCGTCACGAGCACTGAGGGCGGAGCAATCGTAAAATCCAAAACGCAGCTTTCTATCGATGCGGACGTTGAAATCCGCCTTGCGGACGGCAGCGCCCGCTGTCAGGTAAAGGAGATCCTATGAAAAAACAAACTTATGAAGAATCCATGAAAGCGCTTGAAGACATTGTCGCAAAGCTTGAAAACGGCGATGTCCCGTTAGATGAATCTTTAAAACTGTTTGAAGAGGGGACAAAGCTCGCCGCATTTTGCAGCAAGGCGCTGGACACCGCCGAGCAAAAGATTTTGACGCTTTCGCAAGCCGAAGAAGAATCCTCGGAGGAAGAAGCATGACTTACACCAAAGAGCAATATATAGATTTGATCAACCAAGTGCTTGAAACCTATCTCTATTCTGTAAACGACGGGCAGAATATTGTCGTAGATGCCATGCGGTATTCCGTTCGCAACGGCGGCAAACGCGTGCGGCCGATGCTTGTTTTGGAGTTTTGCCGGGTTTGCGGCGGCAATGTGGAAGACGCGCTCCCGTTTGCCTGCGCTTTGGAAATGATTCACACCTATTCGCTTATCCATGACGATTTGCCTTGCATGGACGACGATGATATGCGCCGCGGAAAACCGTCTTGCCACAAGCAGTTCGGCGAAGCTTACGCACTTCTTGCCGGCGACGGACTTTTGACGCTCGCATTTGAAACGCTGACCAAGGCAAAAAATATCGATGCTTCCGATATTGTCCGCGCGGTGCAAACGCTCTCGGAACGTTCCGGCGTCAGCGGTATGATCGGTGGGCAGGTCATTGACTTGCTTTCGGAGGACGGCGAGCCGGATGACGCATTGCTTCGGCGAATTGACCGCTTAAAAACCGGCGCGCTGATTCAAGCGTCCGTGCGTCTCGGCTGTATTGCCGCCGGCGTTACAGACGAAAAGATTTTAAAAGCCGCCGATGTTTACGCACAAAACATCGGGCTTGCTTTCCAAATTGTGGATGATATTTTGGACGTGACAAGCAGCACCGAAGCGCTCGGGAAGCCGGTCGGCAGTGATGAGAAAAATGATAAAGTTACGTTTGTAAAGCTTTTGGGACTGGAAAAATGCAAAGCACTCGCCGAAGAGCTTACCGGGAATGCTGTGCAGGCATTAGAAGGTTTGCCCGGCGATACGAAATTTTTGACCGACTTTGCAAAAGCGCTTGCCGTGCGTAAAAACTAATCCCGCTTAAATGGGGTGATTTTATGAAGTATCTTGATAAAATAGCTTCGCCCGCCGATGTAAAAAAGCTGAACGAAGACCAATTAGATGACCTTGCAGGCGAAATTCGCAATGTTTTAATCGACACCGTTTCTAAAAACGGCGGGCATTTAGCGTCCAACCTTGGTGTTGTGGAACTTACAATTGCCTTACACCGTGTTTTTGATTCTCCGCGTGATAAAATTGTTTGGGACGTCGGACATCAGGTGTATACACACAAGATTTTAACCGGACGCTATAAAGATTTTCACACGATTCGACAGGAGGGCGGTCTTTCCGGCTTTTCCTGTCCGCGAGAAAGTGAACACGACCTGTTTTACAGCGGGCACTCGAGTACGTCGATTTCTGCCGCGCTCGGGCTTGCAACTGCCAATTCCATTACGAACGATAAGCACACAACCGTGGCTGTTATCGGTGACGGCGCGCTGACGGGCGGACTTGCCTATGAAGCGCTCAACAACGCGGGGCGTTACGGCAATCGGTTGATTGTAATTTTAAACGACAACGAAATGTCCATTTCTAAAAATGTAGGCTCTGTTGCGCGTTATCTTGCCGTGCTTCGCTCCAAGCCCGGTTATTTTCGCTTTAAAGCGAGAACCGAAAAGCTGATTAACCATATTCCGCTTGTCGGGGAATCGCTCGCGGCTTGGATTTTTAAAGTGAAAACGAAAGTGAAAAACTTTATTTATAAAAGTACCTTTTTCGAAGATTTGGGCTTTCGCTATATGGGTCCGATTGACGGGCATAATATTTCCCAGCTTTCGGAAGCGTTGGAAACCGCTAAAATGGTTAACGCGCCCGTGCTTTTGCACATCAACACCATAAAAGGCAAAGGCTACAACTACGCCGAAAAAGCGCCGAGCGAATTTCACGGCATTTCCAAGTTTAACATTGATACCGGTGAGCCTTTGATGTCCGGCGCGAATTTTTCAAGTGAATTCGGCAATTTTCTTTGTGAGATTGCGGCAAAAGACAAGCGAATTTGCGCAATAACCGCCGCTATGTCGCTTGGCACCGGCCTCGAAGAATTTAAGAAAGAATTTCCTACCCGGTTTTTCGACGTCGGTATTGCGGAAGAACACGCAATTACATTTTCTTCCGGCCTTGCACGCGGCGGCATGGTGCCGGTTTTTGCGGTCTATTCTTCATTCCTGCAAAGAGGATTTGACCAGTTGGTGCACGATGGTGCTTTGCAGGGGCTTCATATGATTTTGGCGAGCGACCGTGCCGGTTTTGTCGGCGAAGACGGCGTTTCGCATCAGGGTATTTTAGACACGGCGTTTTTAAACGGCATTCCGCATATTACCGTTTATGCGCCTGCGACCTATAAGGGATTGAAACATGCGTTTGTTAAGGGCATATATCACCAAAACGGTTTAGTGGCTGTCCGCTACCCGCGCGGCGCGCAGCGGGAACTTCCGTCGGAAACCGAAGAAGAATTTAATGATTTTGAAGTCTACGGCGATACAAATGCGGATACCGTTATCGTGACCTACGGTCGTATTTTTTCCGACACGGCACGCGTTTGTGACACGCTTTGTCAAAACGGCAAAGCCTGCGGTGTTATTAAACTTAACCGCATTATCCCGATTCCCGAAGAAGCTGTGGACGCGGCGTTAAACGCCAAACAGATTTTCTTTTTTGAAGAGGGGATTCGCTCGGGCGGTATCGGGGAATCCTTTGCGGCAAAACTGTTGCAACAAGGTTGCGGCGGCAAATATATTTTGACCGCTGTGCCGGACGAATTTGTAATTCATGCTTCCGTAAGCGCCCAGTTGAAACGCTATAAGCTGGACTATGACGGCATGCTTGAAGTCATTACGGAGAATACAGATGGCGGAAAATAAAATCAGACTGGACGTAGCGCTCGTGGAGCGCGGCCTTATTGAAAGCCGTTCTAAAGCCGGTGCGCTTATCATGGCGGGGCAAGTCTATGTCAATGACCAAAAAACAATAAAAGCCGGAATGCTTGTACAACCGAAAGACCGCATAGAAGTGCGCGGCGAAAAAATGCCGTTTGTCAGCCGCGGCGGCTACAAGCTCGACAAAGCCGTAAAATCTTTCGGGTTCTCGCTGAAAGATTGCGTTTGCATGGATATCGGTGCTTCGACCGGCGGATTTACCGACTGTATGCTGCAAAACGGTGCGAAAAAGGTGTTCGCGGTTGACGTCGGATACGGACAGCTTGCCTGGAAATTACGAACGGACGAGCGAGTTGTCAATATGGAACGCACGAATTTTCGCTATTTAACCCCGGAAGATGTCGGCGAAGAACTGGATTTTGCGAGCGTTGACGTTTCCTTTATCTCGCTTAAAATCATTTTGCCGGTGTTATACACGTTGTTAAAAGACGGCGGCACCGCGGTTTGTCTTATCAAACCGCAGTTTGAAGCCGGGCGCGATAAAGTCGGGAAGAAGGGCGTTGTCCGCGAACCGTCAGTGCACGAAGAGGTCGTCGAAACCATTACCGATTTTGCATTTCAGACCGGTTTTTCTGTTCTTGCGCTCGATTTCTCACCGATTAAAGGCCCTGAGGGCAATATAGAATACTTAATGTATCTAAAGAAAGAAGCCAACAACACAAAGGTGCAAACGGATATAGCCGAACTTGTTCGGCAATCGCACAACACACTAAAGTAGGTGATCGTTTTGAAAATTGCATTGCTTCCGAATTTAACCAGAGCCTGTGCGCTGGAAGTGACGGAAAACGTATGTACTTATCTCGACAGCTTAAACGTCTCCTACTATTTTGACAGTGTGTTGGAAAATGAACTGCCGAAAAAATATGCTTTTTTGCCGACGGAAACTTTATTGAGCTCCTGCGATGTAGTCATCGCCATCGGCGGCGATGGCTCGCTGATTCACGCGGCTAAAAAAGCAGTTTTACACAATAAACCGGTCCTCGGCGTCAACGCCGGTAACCTTGCTTTTATGGCGGGTGTCGAAAAAAATGAACTGCATTTACTTAAAGAACTCATAGACGGCAAATATACCGTTGATAAACGCATGATGTTGGACGTCTACTGTCAGGCGCCGAACGACCACACACCACAGTTTTTAGGCGTTTGTATTAACGACGTTGTCGTGGCGCGCGGCGAACAGATTAAGCTGATTGAATTAGACGTTTTCGCAGACGACAAAAAGGTCAACCACTATTATTCCGATGGGATTATTCTTTCGACCCCCACCGGCTCGACCGCTTATTCGCTTTCTGCCGGCGGACCGGTTGTGGACCCGAAAATCGAAAGCATTTTATTAACGCCGATTTGCACACATTCTTTGTTTGCGCGCTCGCTGATTTTTGAAAGCAACGCGGAAATCTGCGTGAAAATCCCCGAAAAAGAAAAAGATGTTTACATTTCCTGCGACGGCGACCCCTCGTTTTCGCTCGAACCGGGCAGTATTCTCACTGTACGCAAGGCAAAACGATATGCTGATTTTATCCGTATTAAGCAGGATTCCTTTATTGACGTATTAAACAGCAAGCTGTCGCAAAGGAGGGCATAAAATGAAAAAGAAGCGTCACGAACTGATTTTAAAGCTGATTGAAGAGCATGAAATCACTACCCAGGAAGAATTGCTGCTCTTATTGCAAAAAAACGGCTTTCCGGTAACACAGGCGACCGTTTCACGCGATATTAAGGAATTACAGCTTGTGAAGTCCCCCGGAAGAAACGGGCAGACAAAATACATGGTCAGCCACCACGAAACCATGAAAAGCCAGGAAAAGAAGTTTTATGCGATTTTTTCCCAGTCGGTCATTTCAGTGGATTATGCAGGCAATATTTGTGCGGTAAAATGCTACGCCGGAACGGCGAACGCGGCGGGTGCGGCGATTGACGCGATGGATTTATCCGACATTGTCGGCACGCTTGCCGGTGACGACACGCTGTTTGTGCTCTGCCGCACGGAAGAAAGTGCCAAAAACTTACGCAGTCAGCTTGAAACTATGTTAAACGGTGAGGCCTAATGCTGTACGAATTGCAAATTGAAAATATTGCAGTCATCAAAAAAGCGATTATCACGTTTTCCAAAGGATTTAACGTGATGACCGGTGAAACCGGTGCGGGTAAATCGATTGTGATTGACTCGATAAACGCCGTGCTCGGCGAGCGCACCTCCCGCGAACTAATTCGCACGGGGAGCGACGCCGCATTTGTCTCCGCGTTATTTTATGACCGTTCCGAACAACTTTCCGAGCTTTTGGACGAACTGGATATTCCGAGAGAAGACGACGGCGAAATCCTCATTCAGCGCAAGTTGTTTGCGGACGGCCGAAATACCTGTAAAATCAACGGCATCACGGTGACTGTCTCCGGAATTCGGAAAGTTGCTAAACTGCTTGTCAGCATTCACGGTCAGCTCGATAACCAAACGCTCCTTTCGCCGGAATATCATTGCAAATATATAGACCGGCTTGCAGACGACGAGGATTTGCTCTCGGCGTTTCACCAATCGTTTGAGCGGTTGCAGGCAATAGACGCAAAATTGCGCTCGCTGAACGCGAACGAAAGCGATAAAATGCGCCGTCTCGATATTCTGCACTATCAAATTGATGAACTGGAAAAAGCGGAAATTCGTGTCGGCGAGATGGACGAGCTGAACGAACGGCTGACGGTGCTTCGCAACGCGGAACATATTATGGAGCTTTTGCAAACAGCCTACACGTATCTTGCAGGTAATGACGAGGCAAAAGGCGCTGCCGACATTGCTATGGATGCGGCAAAGTGTTTGCAGGAGGCTGCGCGCTTTTCCTCCGAATATGAAGAAATGGGCGCAGCCGTGGAAGAAGCCGCCTACACGTTATCCGGCTACTGTGATGACCTTCGTGACCGGCTTTATTCTGACGATTTTAACCCAGCTATTGCCGACGAAATTGAAGAGCGCCTCGATTTGCTTTCCACGTTACGCAAGAAATACGGTGACACGGAAGAAGAAATGCTCGAATTTCTCGAAACCGCACGCAAGGAATGTGATTCGATTGAAATGTCAGATGAAATCCGTGAAAAGCTGCAAAAAGAACGCGACGAGGCTTATAATAAGGCTTTGTCTCTCGCAGAACAGCTAAGTAAAGTCCGTAAGGCCGCTTCCGACCGTTTTTGCAAGCAGGTCGGGGAAGAACTCAGCTTTTTGGATATGCCGTCTGTGCGCTTTTATGTGCAAAATACGCCTGGTGCGCTTTCTGAGAACGGAATAGACAATTTAGAATTCATTTTGTCTGCCAACGCGGGTGAAGAACCAAAGCCGCTTGCGAAAATTGCGTCCGGCGGCGAGCTTTCCAGAATTATGCTTGCTATAAAAAGCGTACTTGCGGAAAAAGATGAAATCGGTACGCTGATTTTCGATGAAATTGATACCGGCGTCAGCGGTCGCGCGGCGCAAAAGATTGCCATAAAGCTTAAAAAACTTTCCGCTTCGCATCAAGTGATTTGCGTAACGCATTTGGCGCAGATTGCCGCGTTCGGCGATGCACATCTTTTGATTGAAAAATCCGAACGCGACGGCCAGACCTTTACCGACGTCACACCGTTGGATTTCATCGGCCGAAAGCACGAATTGGCGCGGATTCTCGGCGGCTTGGTTGTAACGGAAACCCAGCTTAAAAACGCTGAAGAATTGCTTTTGGCGGCGCAAAATGAAAATATAGGTTGACAAATCCAAAAAGAATTTGTATAATCCACAATAACGACGAAGAAAAGAAGAAGTAAAATTCGGATTCGGCAAAGAGAGCTTCCGGCCGGTGTAAGGAAGTGCGATACGGGTTTGAAATACATCTTGGAGTCGTAAGGCTGAAAGGAGACAAGTAGGCTTTACCGTGCGCGAGCGTTAATCGCAGAGTGATGTTGGTCACTCGCAAAGGCTGTTTTTGTGAGAAAACAGCAAAATGAGGTGGTACCGCGTATTTTTACGCCCTCTGTTTTTTGACAGAGGGCTTTTTATTTTATATTTTTTACGGAGGTAAAAGAAATGGGAGTTTACGAAGAACTGCAAGCGCGCGGATTGATTGCGCAGGTTACGGACGAACCTGAAATTCGGGATTTAGTTAACAACGGGAAAGCCGTGTTCTATATTGGTTTCGACCCCACAGCGGACAGCCTGCACGTCGGGCATTTCATGGCACTTTGCTTAATGAAGCGCTTGCAAATGGCGGGCAATAAGCCGATTGCGCTCATCGGCGGCGGCACCGGCATGATCGGCGACCCTTCAGGCCGCAGCGATATGCGTCAGATGCTCACGCCTGAAACCATTCAGCACAACTGCGACTGCTTTAAAAAGCAGATGAGCCGCTTTATTGATTTTTCCGACGGAAAAGCGCTGATGGTCAATAATGCCGACTGGCTGATGGACCTGAACTACATTCAACTGCTTCGCGAGGTCGGCGCATGCTTTTCCGTTAACCGTATGCTCACCGCGGAATGCTACAAACAGCGTATGGAAAAAGGTCTGAGCTTTTTAGAGTTCAACTACATGATTATGCAAAGCTACGACTTCTATGAGCTGTTCCAGAAATACGGCTGCAATATGCAGTTCGGCGGCGACGACCAGTGGAGCAATATGCTTGGCGGCACGGAGCTCATCCGCAGAAAGCTGGGCAAAGACGCATACGCCATGACGATTACCTTGCTGCTCAATTCCGAGGGCAAGAAAATGGGCAAAACCCAGTCCGGCGCTGTTTGGCTCGACGAAAATAAAACTTCGCCGTTTGATTTTTATCAGTACTGGCGCAATGTGGACGACGCAGACGTCTTAAAGTGCATCCGCATGCTTACGTTCCTGCCGCTTGAGGAAATTGAAAAAATGGAATCTTGGGAAGGCAGTGAACTTAACCGCGCGAAAGAGATTTTGGCTTATGAGCTGACCGCACTTGTCCACGGCGAAGAAAAAGCCACCAAGGCGCAGGAAGCGGCACGTGCGCTGTTCTCGGGTGCTGCGGATACAGAAAATATGCCGACGGTTGAACTTACTGCGGATGATTTTACAGATGGGCAGATTGCTGTCAACGAAATTATGCTTAAAGCAGGTCTTGTGAAGTCAAAAGGGGAGGCAAGACGCTTAATTCAGCAAGGCGGCGTATCCATTGACGACCAAAAAGTCACCGACCCCGTAGCTGTCGTTTCGCATGAGACGCTGGAAAAAGAACACATCATCCTCAAAAAAGGCAAAAAGGTATTTTATAAAGTTACGCTCGCTTAACTTGAAAAACAGCACAAAAATAAAACCCTGTGGTGTGTTACCGCAGGGTTTTATTTTTAGAAATATTCTTACGCAAACGCCTTTTGCAAAGCCTCCAGCGTGTTTTCAAGGTCTTCTTTTGCGACCAAAATGGAAATATCCACTTCCGAAGTGGTAATCATACTGACGTCCGCATTCGCTTCGGCAACCGCCTGAAACGCTTTGCAGGCAACGCCGGGGCAGCCGCGCATCGCTTCGCCGAAAATGGAGATTTTGCAGTTCCCATTCCGAATGGAAAGCTTCAAATCCGGATTGAGCTCACGAAGCTTTGCGGAGATTTCCAAAATTTTGCCCATATCCTCACCGCTGACCGTAAAAGAAAGGTCCGGCATATTGCGGTGCGGCGGGGTTTGGGAAATCATATCCACGTCAATGCCCGCATTTGAAATCATTTCAAAAATTTTAGAAATGAGATTGATGTCGGCAGGAGAGTCCTGCAGCGAAATCAAGGTCACATCTTCCACCACGGTAATGCTCTGAATGATATTCATAACTTTGCCTCCGTTATTTTTCGTCGATCAGCTGTTTCATCGAATAGAAGCCCGGTTCTTTGCCTTTTAAGTAAAGGGCGGCGTTAACAGCACCAACGGCAAAAAGTTCCTTAGAACGAGCCGAGTGCGATATTTTGATGATTTCATCAAGCCCTGCGAAAATAATTTCATGTTCACCTACAATCGTACCGCCGCGAATCGCGTGAATGCCGATTTCGTTTTTGTCGCGTTTCTGACGTTTCGAGTGACGGTCAAATTCATAATGCGGTTTTTCAGTTAAGGCATCGGAAATAGAATTCGCAAGCATCAACGCCGTGCCGCTGGGCGCGTCAATCTTTTGGTTGTGGTGTGCTTCTACGATTTCAATATCGAAAGAGCCCTCCAACACACGCGCTGCTTTGGCGGCAAGTTCTGAAATTAAGCTGATGCCGATGGACATATTCGCCGAGAAGAAGAGGGGAATTTCCTTTGCCGTTTCGTGGATTTTCGCAACCTGTTCGTCGGAAAGCCCGGTCGTTGCAATCACAGCCGGCATTTTTTTCGCGACAGCAAATTCCAAAAGACCGTTTAATACGGACGGGTGCGAAAAGTCAATAATGACGTCCGCGTCCACGTTCACATCCGAAAAACTTTTGAATACCGGATAAGCTGCTGTGCCGTCGCCTATATCCACGCCGGCGACAATTTCACAATCCGCACGTTTCGCAACACAATCGGTAATGACTTTACCCATGTGCCCGAAACAGCCGCTTAAAATAATCTTGGTCATTTTTTCACATCCCGAAAACCGGCTTATTTAATAAGCCCGTATTTTTCCATAACCGATTTTAATTTTGCGGTGTTCGCTTTGTTCATTTCGCAAAGCGGCATGCGCAGCGGACCCGCGTCAAAGCCCATCATATTCATGGCCTGTTTGACGGGAATGGGGTTCACGTCCATAAACAGCGCGTTGCAAAGCTCCAAATATTCAATCTGCAGCTTGCGGCTTTGCTCAAAATCACCGGCGAGCGCAGCTGCTGCAATGTCGTGCGCAACCTGCGGCGCAACATTGGAAAGAACGGAAATGACACCTTTGCCGCCCAAAGACATAATTGCGGTAATCTGGTCATCGTTGCCGGAATAAATCGTAAAGTCTTTTTCGCAAAGCGAAATGGTTTTTGCAATCGAAGAAATATTGCCGCTGGCTTCTTTTGCCGCGTAAATCATTTTGTGCTTGGAAAGTTCCGCATAAGTTTCGGGCTTTACGTCACAGCCGGTGCGGCTGGGCACGTTGTAAATGATAATCGGTGTAGAAACGCGGTCGGCAAGATAGGTGTAGTGCTTAATAAGCCCGGCTTGCGATGCTTTGTTATAATAAGGCGTTACCATCAAAAGACCGTCAACGCCGATTTTTTCCGCTTCATTGGAAAGATGCAAAGCGTAAGCTGTGTCGTTGCTGCCGGTGCCCGCGATAACGGGGATACGGTGTGCAACGGTTTCCACGGTAAAGCGAATGGCTTCGGTGTGTTCCTCATGGGAAAGCGTGGCGCTTTCACCGGTTGTGCCGCAAATGACAATCGCGTCCGTGCCGTGTGCAATCTGATATTCCAAAATGGTTTTCAAAGCGGGGTAGTTGACTTTGCCTTCTTTGGTGAAAGGCGTGATAATCGCAACACCGGCGCCTGTAAAAATCGGTTGTTTCATCAGAATAACCTCCTAAAAATCAATCCATATACCCCTTAGCGCAAAGCAATTCGGCAAGCAAAACAGCGCCGCCCGCCGCGCCGCGGAGCGTGTTGTGAGAAAGGCAAACAAATTTATAATCATATTGCGTGTCTTCACGCAGTCTGCCGATGGAAATTGCCATACCGCCTTCCAACATGCGGTTGAGTCTCGTCTGGGGCATGTTGTCTTCGGTAAAGTAATTTAAAAACTGCTTCGGTGCACTCGGCAGTTCCAATTCCTGCGGAACGCCGCGGAAGTTTTTCCAAACATCCAGAATTTCGTCTTTGGTCGGTTTCTTTTCAAAGCGCACAAAAACCGCGCCCATATGACCGTTGGAAACGGGAACGCGCAGGCACTGCGCCGTGAATTTCGGGGAGGTGGCGGGAACAATCTCGTCGCCTTCAATTTTACCCCAAATCTTCAGTGGCTCCAGTTCGCTTTTTTCTTCTTCGCCGCCGATATACGGAATGACGTTGTCAATCATTTCCGGCCAGGTTTCAAACGTCTTGCCGGCGCCGGAAATTGCCTGATAGGTGCAGACCAAAACATCTTTCACGCCGAATTTTTCGTCAAGCGGGAAAAGCGCCGGAACATAGCTTTGCAAAGAGCAGTTGGATTTAACGGCAATGAAGCCGCGTTTTGTGCCGAGACGTTTTCTCTGCGACGGGATGATGTTGATATGCTCAGCGTTAAGCTCCGGAATGACCATCGGAACGTCCGGTGTGTGACGGTGTGCGCTGTTGTTGGAAACAACCGGGCACTCCGCCTTCGCGTAACGCTCTTCGAGCGCTTTAATCTCATCTTTTTTCATATCGACCGCGCAGAAAACGAAGTCGACCATGCCTGCAATTTTCTCCACGTCGCCGGTCGCGTCCATGACAATCATGTCTTTGACGTTTTCCGGAATGTCAACGTCCATGCACCATTTCTTGCCGACCGCTTCCGCATAAGGTTTGCCGGCGGAACGCGGGCTTGCCGCAACCGCCGTTACATGAAACCACGGGTGATTGGCAAGGAGCGTCAAAAAGCGCTGACCGACCATGCCCGTAGCACCGATTACACCAACATTATACTGTTTTTCCACTTGTGTTTACCTCCAAAAAGTGTTATTCTATTGTCTGCATAAAAAAAGCCGGTTTTAGAAAACCGGTCATCAGACGTTTCAAAAGTACCCGCAATCACAGAAAATTGCTTGTGATTACAATAGCGCTCCATCCGAAACCTCGTGATGACAGTTGCGTCGCTGTTCGCAAACGCACCCAAACAAAGACCTGTCGGCGGGTTTTGTTTTCGGCAAAATACCCTTTAGCGTGTCGTGAGCGGCCGCCGACGACCTGGGGCACGCGACTCATGTATTTTGCACCTCTATTGCAGTTATCTGTATCATAGCATTTTCGCTTTGATTAGTCAATCATTTTCCAACATTTCTATATTTATCAGGAGTTTTTCTATGAAAAAAGAAGATTTTTACTACGATTTGCCCAAAGAATATATTGCGCAAACCCCGATTGAACCGCGCGACCACTCGAGAATGCTTGTGGTGCATCGTTCACAAGACCGCATTGAGCACCGGCATTTCTATGACATTTTGGACTATTTGACCGACAAAGACTGCCTGATTTTAAACGACACACGTGTTTTACCCGCAAGACTTTACGGCATTAAAGAAGGCACCGGCGCGCGTGTCGAATTTCTTTTGCTTAATCAAAAAGAAAAAGATGTCTGGGAAGTGATTACGGGACCCGGTAAACGTGCCAAAGAAGGGACAAAATTCACGTTCGGCGACGGAATTTTGCACGCCGAAGTGTTAAGCGTTTTGGAAAACGGCAACCGACTTGCAAAATTCACCTATGAAGGCGACACGATTTTCCCGGTGCTCGAAAAAATCGGTGAAATGCCGCTGCCGCATTATATCTCGAAAAAGCTTGAAAACGGCGAACGCTATCAAACCGTTTATTCCAAAGAACTCGGTTCCGCCGCCGCGCCGACTGCGGGGCTGCACTTTACGCCGGAATTGCTCCAAAAAATCCGTGATAAAGGTGTGAAAATCGGATTTGTCACGCTGCACGTCGGCATTGGTACTTTTCGCCCGGTCAAAGCGGAAAACATTGAAGACCATCATATGCACTCCGAACATTACCATTTGCCGAAAGAAACCGCCGACCTGATTAACCAAACCAAAGCGAACGGCGGGCGCGTCATAGCCGTCGGCACGACCAGCTGCCGGACGCTTGAGAGCGTTGCGACCTATTGCGGCGAAATTCGGGAAGCGGACGACTGGACAAGCATTTTTATTTATCCCGGCTACAAATTCAAATGCATCGACGGGCTTTTAACCAACTTCCATTTGCCGGAAAGCACGTTGATTATGTTGGTTTCTGCGTTTTATGACCGCGAAAAGGTTTTGGAGATTTACAAAACCGCGGTGCAGGAAAAATATAGATTTTTTTCGTTCGGCGACTGTATGTTGCTCATTTAAGGAGGCGCTTATGTTTACCGTTTTAAAACAAGATGGAACCGCGCGGCGCGGAGAATTTCAAACCGTCCACGGCACAGTACAAACGCCCGCCTTTATGAATGTGGCAACAGCCGGCGCCATTAAAGGCGCGGTTTCCGCGTTCGATTTAAAAGACATCGGCTGTCAGGTACAATTGTGCAACACGTATCATTTGCACGTACGCCCCGGCGAACAGCTTATTAAAGAACTCGGCGGCTTACATAAATTCACCGGATGGGACGGTCCGATTTTGACCGACAGCGGCGGGTTTCAGGTTTTTTCGCTCGCAAAACTTCGCAAAATCCGCGAAGAGGGCGTTCATTTCAATTCTCACGTAGACGGTCGTAAAATTTTCATGGGACCGGAAGAAAGCATGCAAATTCAGTCAAACTTAGGTTCCACAATCGCCATGGCGTTTGACGAGTGCGTACAAAATCCCGCGCCTTATACTTATGCTAAAGCCTCTTGTGAGCGAACCGTGCGCTGGCTGATTCGCTGTAAAGCGGAAATGCAGCGTTTAAACGCTTTAGAGGGCACAATCAACCCCCATCAAATGCTGTTTGGTATTAACCAGGGCTGCACATTTGACGACCTGCGGATTGAAAACATGAAACAGATTGCAGAACTGGATTTGGACGGATACGCCATCGGCGGACTCGCGGTCGGCGAGCCGAAAGAAGATATGTACCGTATCATTTCCGCAGTAGAGCCTTTCATGCCGCAAAACAAACCCCGCTATTTGATGGGTGTCGGCACACCGGGCAATATTTTAGAGGGTGTCAGCCGCGGTGTCGACCTTTTTGACTGTGTCATGCCCAGCCGAAACGCGCGCCACGGGCAGCTCTTTACAAAAAAGGGAGTTATCAATATTAACAACGAAAAATATAAAAAAGATTTGTCTCCGATTGAAGAAGGCTGTAACTGCCCGACTTGTCAGCACCACTCGCGCGCGTATATCCGCCACTTGTTCAAAGTCGGCGAAATGCTTGCAATGCGCCTTTGTGTGATGCATAACCTTTACTTCTATAATACGCTTATGAAAGAAATTCGTGACGCACTTGACAACGGTACGTTCCGGGAATTTAAAGAGCAATACACGGATTTGTTGGATACACGCATCTGAATTTGTGAGCAAACTGTAAATTTATACTTTTCTATTGCAAATTATTCCTATTCTGTGTATAATAAATTGACTTTTTAATTGGAGGAATAACAATGTTCACACTTTTACCCCTGGAAGCAACCAGCACACAGAGTGCAGGTTCCGGCAGTATGATTTATACGATTTTGCTGATGGTGGCGCTTTTCGCAGGTATGTATTTCCTGATGATTCGTCCGCAGAAAAAACAGCAAAAGAAAGAACAGGAAATGCGTGACAGCACGCAGGTCGGCGACGAAATTACGACCATCGGCGGCATTATGGGTCGCGTGGTTACCGTAAAAGAGGATTCCTTGATTATCGAAACCGGCGCGGACAGAAACAAAATGAAAATTGCGCGCTGGGCAATTCAGGTGAACAACACCGCTTCCGAAAAATTGCAGGCAGAACGTGAAGCTGCAAAACAGGCCGCTTTGAAAGCCAAAGAAGAAAAAGCGGGCAAAAAAGACAAGAAAGAGAAAAAAGAGAAATAAGCAAAGCATAATAAAAAAGTCCCCCTCATACGTTTTAATAAGCGTGAGGGGGTATTTTTATGTCCAAATTGAAGAAAAGAAAACCGACGGCAAGAAACAGTGCTTCCGGAAAGCCGGATATTCAATCGGCGCTTATTAAGTGTTTAAAAGCTGCCGGGATTGCCTTGTTGTTTTTGCTGATTTTACTTTCGATTTTGGCTTTTGTCTATTGGAAAAAGGAAGTCAGCTTCAAGACGCTTCAAGTGCTTGCATTTATTTTCAGCGGTGTAAGCTTTCTGCTTTGCGGATTTTTGGCGGTTCGCAAAAATAAAATACCCGCGGTTTACGCGAGCGGCGGCGCCGGTTTGCTCGTTTTACTTGTGCTCATAGCACTGTTAGCAATTCTTTCAAGCGGAAATATGAGCAATCTGGTTTGGATTTTGGTGGCTGTCGGACTAGTTTGTCCGTTTTTAGGCGGGGTGCTTGCCCAAAAAATTTAGCATAGCTTGTTTTTTTCACGCATAAAAATACTTTAGGACAGGTTTCAATGAAACACTGTTTGAATGTGCAAATAAGGAGAAGTTACGATGCGCAGAAGAAAAAGACACGCTACCATTATCGCAACCCGGTTTTATAAAAAGAAAAGCTCCGGTGGTGTTTTGAAACAAAATCAAAAGCTGGTCATTTTGACCGTTTTGCTGATTTGCGGCCTGATTTTAGGCGCGTTGACAGATAAAAAAGCGGTCGGCACAAGCGCCGCACCGCTTCGAGAAATCGTGGAAAACTATTATCAGGTAAAAAGTGAACAATCTTTTTTGCAAAACTTTCTTTCCACGCTCGGCACAGAAAGCGTTTATATGGGTCTTGCGCTGATTTTCGGTGTGTGTGCGTTCGGTGAGCCGGTTTTGTGGCTTTTGCCGCTGATAAAAGGTTTAGGTTTAGGTCTTATTTCCGGCTATTTATATCAGCAACACGCCGTAACGGGTCTTGCCTATTTTTCAGCGGTCATTCTTTTACCGTCTGTGATTGCGTCCGCCAGCGAATTGTTCGCCTGTAAAGAAAGCATTTTGATGACGCGGGACATCAACCGGATTCTTTTAAAAAAGCAAAATGCGGACGGTTTGGAAATGTTTAAGCTATATTTCATGCGCTATGCCGTGCTTTATGGAACAATTCTTTTTTCTGCCGTATTAAGTGCATTTCTGACCTTTGCCGTCGGCAGTAAAATCAATCTTTTTTCGACTGTTTGATTTTGGCAAGCGGGTTCGCGTCTGAGGCTTTTTTAAGTTGATCATCTACAATATGGGTGTAAATTTCTGTGGTGCCTAAATTTTCATGGCCCAAAATTTCTTTGAGCACCAAAACATCGACATTGCCGTACTGATACATTAGCGTTGCCGCGGTGTGCCGAAGCTTGTGCACCGAAAGCCCGCGGTCGGAAAGCCCGCATTTATCCAAATACATATACACAATATGCTGGACGGTTTTCGGGCTGATGCGCTGAAAACGACTGCTTAAAAACAAGGCAGTTTTATCTTTTTGCGGAACGCTATCCACCGGGCGCACCGCCATATAATTTTTGATTGCCGTCATACACGCATCGTTTAGATAAACCGTACGCTGTTTGTTGCCTTTGCCGGTCACAACAAGCGTATGGTTATCTTTTATATCCGTATAGTTAATAGAGACAAGCTCTGAAAGGCGCAGCCCGCAGTTTAAAAACAGGGTTAAAATGCAATAGTCCCGTTCTTTAAACTTGCCGTCCACCGAATCTAAAAGACGCATACTTTCTTCGAGCGTCAAATATTTTGGCTGCGCTTTTTTTTGCTTCGGCGTTTCCAGTTCCTGCATCGGGTTTTCGTCCAACAGCTTCTGCTGCACGCTGATATAACGGAAAAAGGCGCGTATACTGCTGGATTTTCGTGCTCTTGCCGCAGCGTCGTTGTCGCGTTCGGACTTGCAATAGGACAAGAATGCGTAAGCGTCCGCAAGGGATACGGTTCTTAAGAAAGCTATATCAATATCGGAAATATCAATGTCTTCAAACGCCAGGGTAGGGGGCACCAAATTCCGATATTGCTTTAAAAAGCGGAAAAACAGAATTAAATCCAGCGCATATTCGTCCACCGTAAGTTCCGAACGATTGCGAATTGCCAGCTCATGGTTAACAAAATCCTTTAAAAGCGGCGGTAAATTCGGTTGCTTCGCGTATTTAAGCATTAAAATACCTCCCAAGATATTGTGAAACTGTTTCACGATAAATAATTAAAAAAATTAACATCAATATAAATTAAAATTAGATAAAGATAATAAGTTTTCGACAAAAGGGCGATGGCTTTACAGCTGAAAAATTCGAAAAAAATTGAACTAAAGTAAAATCTAACAGTTACAAAACACATTTTAATAAGCCGTCATGTTCGGACATCCATCTTGGTTGTAATATTTTATAACCCAATAAAATTCAGATTCATACAGACTTTGACTAAAAAATATACAATCCTCAATAAATTGCTCCGGTTTGCAGCCAATCAGATTTTTTGAAACGATGTAGGATAAAATGAAAACAAACTGAATCGATAAGAAAAATGGATCACAAGTTTTTTAGCAAATAAATTATAAATAGTAAGAAAATAAAATCTTTACTAATCTGTTTGTCGTCTGATTCAAAGCCAAAATCAAAATATTTCAGGTAATGTTCTTAAATCAACTTAAGCGAAAAGAAACCCGTCCACCGGGAAAAACCACTCAAATGACCAATTTTAAGGCATTTATTTGCAATTTCTGTCCCCTCAATTATACAAAACATTGATTTTATATAATTGTAGCAAATTTTTTACGGCCTGTCAACCCTGCCGAAAATTCAAAATTTTCACTTTGACTAATATTATAAAAAAGAAAGGCAAATCTTCTACGATCTGCCTTTCTTATATTTGTAAATTTTATTTTCCCAACGCAGCGTCGGTCACCTTGCGGAAACGCGTGGTAATATCTTTCGGACGTGTAACCGCAGAACCGATGACAACCGCATACGGTTTTGCCGCCCAGACTTTTTCAAGCTGTCCGACTTCCCAAATCCCGCCTTCGGCAATCACTTTGGCGTTGACGGTTTCCACAAGCGTATGAATGAAATCATAGTCCGGAATCGCAATGCCTTTTGTCGCCGCTGTGTAGCTTCGAAGTGTGCAGCCTATATAATCAAAGCCCAAAGCGTCCGCGTTCTTAGCTCCTTCTAAATCCGCAATATCCGCCATAATTTCAACCTGAGGCTTTGCTTTACGGATATAAGAAACCAAATCTTCGAGATTTTCCCCGTTCGGTCGTTTGCGGAGCGTTGCGTCAAGTGCCACAACTTCGGTATCGGTTTCTTCCAAAAGCGCTTTTACCTCTTTTAAAGTCGGCGTAATATAAACGTCGCTGTCCGGGTAAACCGCTTTAATAATGCCGATTGTCGGCAGGTCGACTTCTTTTTTAATGCTGTTAATGTCGGAAACATAATTGCACCGAATCCCGTCGGCACCGCCGGCTTTGGCGGCTTTTGCCATCAGGTGCATAATGTTGTAGCCGTAAAGCGGCTCCCCTTCCACAGCCTGGCAGCTTATAATTAAGCTGCCTTTTTTTATATAAGCCATTTTCTCACCTCTAAATTATAAAGAAGCGGCGATTTCTTTCGCTTTGGCGCGGCCCTCGTCAGAAAGCGGCAGGAACGGTTTTCTACACTCCCCTACCGGCACGCCGAGGTTCTTAAGAATTTCTTTTTCCATTTGGAATACGCCGTAAGGCATCATAGCTTCAATAATGCGGTTCGCCTTTTCCTGCGCTTTCTGCGCGGCGCGGATATCACCGGCATTAAAGTTATTGAAAATATCCAAAATGATTTTCGGCATAAAGTTATATGTACTGCCGATACCGCCGTCAGCGCCCATCGCGAGACCCGCGACCAGCATTTCGTCAAAGCCGTTGAACACAACCAGTTCACGCTGTAAGTGCTTGAACATTTCCAGTTCAAATAAGTTCTGCGAGGTGTGCTTAATACCAAGCAGTTTGTCGTCGTCGATAAAGGAATTGACAACGTCAAGCATGCCGTTAAAGCCGCCTGCATTCGGGAAATTATACATCAGCATCGGCAGTGAGGTTGCGTGCATAATGTCGGAATAATAGGTTTTAATCGCTTCCAGCGGGAAGGAATAATAGAACGGCGCAACGGCGCTTACAGCGTCAAAACCGCTTTCTTCCGCGACTTTAGCCATGCGGATTGCGCTGTCAGTGGAAATCGCACCGACATGGGCGAACAAATTGCACTTACCCGCCATGTGTTTCCCGACCACACGGAAAACTTCCATGCGCTCTTCTTCAGTCAGCAAAAAGCCCTCACCGGTGCTGCCGCCGACATAAAGACCGGAAAGACCGGAATCAATACAGAAATCCGCCAGTCTTTTCAGCGCATCATAATCAACGCTGCCGTCCGCTTTAAACGGGGTCATCAGTGCGGAATAAACGCCCTTATAGTTTTTCATCATCATCGCTCCTAATTTTTTTGGACTTTATTTATTTTCGGCCTGTCCTAAATGGGAATTGATAAAGTTCGTTACTTTATCGTTATCTAAGACGAAGCGTTCAAATGCATAATTGGTTAAGTATTCTTTATCAAAGGTAAACAGAGAGGATTTCTTGCCCGCGTATTTTCTCTGCACGTGTCTCGCACCGGCGGCAACCGCAGCAAGCGTCGTAGCGGCCAACACAGAGCCTTGCAGATTCAACCATTTGGTTTTGCGCATAACCATCTCTCCTATTCAATCCTAAGCGGAATCAAGCTGCCGATGTCTTTCAGCGGTTTGCCGCAAAGGGACTCAGGGTAAACGCCGTAGTTACGAAGAAATGAACGAATTCGCTCGGCGTCCTCATGCTTCTTATAATCGCCGACAAACAAAAGTGTATCTTTTGAAATCAGCCCGCAGCAACCGCCGAAAAGGCCGTAGTGGTAACCGTCTAAACATACACTCCCCTTTTGCACGAGCAAAACATCGAAAAAAGGGGTTAAAGCCTTTTTAATGCCGGGGTCATCGGTTATAACTGCATTTTCGCTGACAACGGCGACCGAGCATTTTGTATATCCTTGTTTGCAACTGATTATAGCACAATCTTCCGATTTTGCCAAATGAAAAATCGAAGAATCTAAAGTTTTTGGATTGCAAATCAGCGTTTTTCCGATTTTGACAGCATTATATGGCACGTCCAAAGTATATCCGTCCTTCGGCGCGCTTCCGAACGCACATTCCGCGCCTTTTTCTTGAAGTGTATTGGCAAGCTGTTCTTGCCCGGGGTCGAGTAAAAATCTGCCGTTGCCGAACGGAAAAACAACCAAATCGGCGTGCGTTGCAAGTGCACCGGAAATACGGTCGGCTTTTTTCGCGTAAAGCACTGAAATCCTGAGGCTTTTTAAGGATTTCTCGTATGCTCGCAAGCCGTCCCCAGCTATTACTATCTTAACTTGTCCGTCGGGCAGATAAGGATCTAACACGAAGCGCATCAAATAATCGCCTCAAATGCCTGTCGGATATTCCCGACCCCAATCACTTCAATATTGGCACGCAAGGTGTTTTTGATTTTTTGCAGGTTGTAACGCGGCACAACGCATTTTTTAAAGCCGAGCTTTTCCGCTTCCCGAATCCGCTGTTCGCAGGCGTTCACTGCGCGAATTTCGCCGCCGAGCCCGATTTCACCGAATGCCAAAACATCTTCAGGCACGGGGATATCTTTAAGCCCGGAAACAATCGCAAGCGCCACGGAAAGGTCGCACGCCGGCTCATCGATTTTAAGGCCGCCGACAATATTGACATAGCAATCCATATTGCCGAGGAAATACCCTGCGCGTTTTTCCAAAACGGCCAAAAGCATTGCCATTCTGCCGTAATCAACGCCGGTTGCCATGCGGCGCGGCGTGCCGAAACCGGTCGGTGTGACAAGGCTTTGCACTTCGGCAAGAATCGGCCGTGAGCCCTCCATAATACAGGCGACGCAAGTGCCGGATACATTTTTCGGGCGACCGGCCAAAAGCATTTGCGAGGGATTTTCTACTTCGAAAAGCCCGTTGTCTTCCATTTCAAAAACGCCGATTTCGTTGGTAGAGCCGTATCGGTTTTTCACCGCGCGCAAAATGCGGTAAGAAAGGTTTCTGTCGCCCTCAAAATACAAAACAGCGTCCACAATATGTTCTAACACCTTCGGACCGGCAATATTGCCGTCTTTGTTGACGTGACCGACAACGACAATCGGAATGTTCAGCGTTTTCGCCGTACGCATAAATAGATTGGTGGTTTCGCGCACCTGCGTGACGCTGCCGAACGAGGAATTCAAATCGGTAATATTCATCGTCTGAATGGAGTCGATCATCACGATATCCGGCTTTTCAGACGCAATGACTTCGCAAATATACTGCGCGTCGGTTTCACAAAGCAAATATAGGTTGTCCGTCGTTACGCCGAGACGTTTTGCACGCAATTTCAGCTGGTGAGCAGATTCTTCACCGGAGACATATAAAATTTTCATTTTCTTGCCGAGATGCTCGCAAATTTGTAACAGCAAGGTGGATTTGCCAATCCCCGGGTCGCCGCTTAATAGCACAAGCGAGCCTTTGACAATTCCGCCGCCGAGCACGCGGTTGAGCTCCCGAAGCCCGGTGTCAAATCGGTGTTCCGTGTCGGCGCTGATTTCCTGCAGCTTTTGAACCGAAGCGCGATTGGCATAAGAAGAAAGTGCGCGCTTTTTGGCACTTCCCGTTTCCACCGTGCGCAGTTCTTCCTCCATTGTATTCCATTCCTGGCACGCCGGGCACTGCCCATACCATTTTGAGGTTTCGTGCCCGCAGGCTGAACAAACATAAACCGTTTTTGTTTTTGATGCCATTTTTCTCAAACCTTTATTATAAATTCATATAATTTAAAATGCCCGCCGCAACGGCAAAAGCCATTTGCTTTTGGGATTCTTCATCTTTTAAAAGCGCCGTATCCTGTTGGTTTGACAAGAAACCGCATTCCACAAGCACCGCCGTTTGCTTCGCGTAATACAGCAAATATATAGAGCTTCCGGATTTCTTAATTTCCCGCGTGTTATCCGGCTGTAAAAGGCTTACAACAGATTGCTGAATACAATTTGCAAGCGCGGAGCTTGACGTTGTGTTCGGCGAATAAAAGACCTGTGTGCCGCGCTGAGAACTGTCTGTGTATTTGTTTTGATGAATGCTGACAAACAGCGCGCCAGGGTAACTTTCCATAATCTTCATACGGTTATGAATATCAGAGACCTTTTTCTCGCGAATGGTTTTTGCCGTTTCGTCGTGAATAGAATCTTCATTTGTTCGCGTCATCACGGTTTCTACGCCGAAGGCACGAAGTTGTTGTTCCAGCGCTTTCGCAATTTGTAAATTCAGCGTTTCTTCTTCCGTGCCGTCATAAGCGACAGCACCGCCGTCCGCCCCGCCGTGACCGGCATCAATAATGACAATCGGCATTTCCGTCGATTTTTCGGGAACGGTCGCAAGTTGTGTTGTGTGCACGGTAAACGCAAAAAAAGACAGGCAAACCGCAAAAATAAATACCGCGCAAAATACACGAAAGCTCGCCTTTTTCTTCATGTTACCACCCCACCAAAATATATGTGGCGGCAACTATAATTATTATAGAGCATATCGCTTCGCAAGGCAAGAAAAAAAGCACACCGGTTACCCGATGTGCTTTCAGTAAACTTTGCTTATTTCATCATGCTGGCAACTTCAGCCGCAAAGTCGTCTTCTCTCTTTTCGAGACCTTCGCCCTTTGCATAGCGAATGAAGCCGGTAACTTTGATGTCAGCGCCGAGTTCTTTCGCAACAGACGCAACGTATTTCGCAACATTCATATCACCGTCTTTAACGAAAGCCTGGTCAAGCAAGCAGTTTTCTTTGAAATATTTGCCGATTTTGCCGTCGACAATCTTTGCAAGAACCTGTTCCGGTTTGCCGGCCATTTTCGGGTCTTCCACAAGCTGTGCTTTGGTGATTTCTTTTTCGTGCGCCAAAACATCAGCCGGGACACTGACTTCGTCCAAATAAGCCGGGCTCATAGCCGCAATCTGCATCGCAACGTCTTTGCCCATCACTTTAAACGCATCAGTAGCAGCGGTTTTGTCGTCCGTGTCAAACATAACCAAAACGCCGACGGAGCCGCCGCCGTGAATGTAGCTTGTGGTAATGCCTTCGACTCTTTCAAAACGGCGAATTTTCATGTTTTCACCGATGGAAAGAACCATGTCCTGCAGGTTTTCCTGAACGGTTCTTGTGTCACCTGCAAGCGGCTTTGTAAGAAGTTCGTCCACGTCTGCCGGATTGGTGTCCGCAATCGTCTTGGCAACCGCAGTAACATAGTTTACGAATTTTTCGTTTTTCGCAACGAAGTCGGTTTCGGAGTTAACTTCAACCAAAACGCTGACTTTCTTCGCTTCGTCGGTATAGGCAAGGACGATACCTTCCGCAGCGATTCTGCCGGCTTTCTTAGCGGAAGCGGCAAGACCTTTTTCACGAAGCACGTCGATTGCGCGCTCCATATCGCCGTCTGCTTCGGTCAGAGCTTTTTTGCAGTCCATCATACCAACGCCGGTTTTTTCACGCAGCGCTTTAACATCAGCAGCAGTAAATGCCATGAGAATTCCTCCTAAAAAGTAAATTATAAATTATGGAAAAGGAAGCCCGCGCTTTGTGGTGCGGGCTTTTTGTGTTTCTTATTCAGCGGCTTCTGCGGGAGCTTCTTCCTGCGCTTCTTCAGCGGCAGCGCCCTGCATGCCCTGGCGGCCTTCGATAACCGCGTCTGCCATAGCGCCGGCAATCAGCTTAACGGCACGAATAGCGTCGTCGTTACCGGGGATAACATAGTCGATTTCATCGGGGTCGCAGTTGGTGTCGACAATCGCGATAATCGGAATACCGAGTTTCTTCGCTTCTGCAACCGCGATTCTTTCCTTGCGGGGGTCAACAATAAACATAGCAGCGGGCTGTTTTTTCATTTCGGTGATACCGCCCATGTATTTTTCCAGCTTTTCGATTTCAAGGTCAAGCTTAGCGGCTTCTTTCTTGGTAAGCAAATCGAAAGTGCCGTCTTCTTTCATCGCTTTCAGCTGGCCGAGTCTCTTAATTCTTCTTTTAATGGTAACGAAGTTGGTCAACATACCACCGAGCCAACGCGCGTTGACATACGGCATACCGCAGCGGTCAGCTTCTTCCTTAATGGATTCCTGTGCCTGCTTTTTGGTACCGACAAACAAAACTTCTTCGCCTTCCGCAGCAAGATCACGGACAAACATATAAGCTTCTTCGAGCTTTTTGACCGTTTTCTGAAGGTCGATGATGTAGATACCGTTTCTTTCGGTGAAGATGTACTCCGCCATTTTGGGGTTCCATCTTCTGGTCTGGTGACCGAAGTGAACGCCTGCTTCGAGCAGTTGTTTCATGGATACGACTGACATAATTTTTTCCTCCTTATTTTTGCCTCCGCACAGTTCATCTTAACGACAAGACACCGAAATGCAATTTTGTCGTAATCCCCGTGCGTGTGAATTGCGAAAGCATTATAGCATCAAACCTTAGATTTTGCAAGTGTTTTTTCAGGAATCACCGAATATTTTTTTCTGCATTTCAAAAAGTTTGGCTTTTCGCGCTTTGGTTTTTGCTTCGTCAGTTTTGTACGTGCCGTCTTCTCGTAAAATAACGACATCCCCCTCTTTGACCGTATCAGGAAAAAGAGATAGCGGTACGTCTAAATGTGTCTTATCATTTGCTTCTAAAACGACGATATTATTTTCAATCCGGTCAACAATCCAAAACGCCGCCATATTATCGCTCCGTTTCCACAGAAATTTCGTGTCCGTCGCTGTGCACAGTTATCGTGCCGTTCAAATCCGTGCGGCGGTAGTCAATTCCCATACTGTCAAGTCGTTTTAAAATCGTTTGGCTCGGAAAATTATAGGAATTGTTTTCGCCGCAGGAAATGACAGTGAATTTCGGCGAAACCGCCTGCAAATAAGTTTCAGTTGAAGAAGTTGTGCTGCCGTGGTGCCCGAGTTTTATCACGTCAGCGCGCACATCTAATCCCAAATCTAAAATTGCCTGTTCAGACTTCTTTTCAGCGTCGCCTTGGAACAAAAATGCCGTTTCGCCGTAAACCGCACGTATTACAACCGAAGTGTCATTCAGCTCCTTATAATCTGCGTTCGGCGCAAGAACAGTAAACCGGAATTCGGGCAGTTCATAGGTATTTCCCGGCGCTGCGGCGATAATTCTGCCGTTAAAATCCGAAAGCGTTGTCAACAGGTCTTCGTAAACCGTCGAGGTCGGCATATTTTCTTCGGTGTATTTGGGCAGAATTACATTTTCAACCGTGTAATTTTCAAGCACTTCATCCGCACTGCCGATATGGTCCGCGTGCGCGTGGGACAAAATAAAATACTGAATGGTTTTGACTTCTTTGGATTTTAAAAAAGCGTCAATTGTCGGGAACGCATCGACATCGCCCGCGTCAATTAAGACTGCACTGTCGCCGCAAAGAATCAGTTCACAGTCCGCCTGCCCGACGTCGATATAATAGACAGAAAAGGAACTCCCCTCTTGTGTTCCGACTTCGGAAATATCGCCGGACGAAGCCGCGCCGAAAAGCTCGCTCCAAGACGGCAGTCCGGCTTCGGGCACAAAGGTTATGAGCAGCGACAAGACAAGAACGATAACGGCGGCAAGCGCGCCGGTAATTTTCAGCGGGCGTTTTCGGTTACCGTTTTTTCGGCTGGCCATGCTTTTGTCCTCCGTTTTTTCTGTAAGTCGGCTTTTTAGAATTGTTATTCTTTCCGTTTGCCTGCGCTTGCGGGTGCAATGGACGAATGAGACAATTCGGACCTGTACCGATTAAATCTGAACGCCCCGCCTTTTTCAGCGCTTCTTCAACCAAGGCGTGGTTTTTCGGCACAAAATATTGCATTAAGGCACGTTGCAGAGCTTTTTCGTGTGGTGATTTTGCCACATATACGGATTTCAGCGTATAGGGGTCAAGCTCGGTGTAAAACATCGCGGTTGAAATCGTCCCCGGTGTTGGGTAAAAATCCTGCACCTGTTCCGGATGCAGATGCTCTTTTTTGATAAACAGCGCCAGTTCCACCGCGTCTTTAAGTGTCGCGCCCGGATGAGACGACATTAAATAAGGCACAAGATATTGCTCTTTGCCGATGGATTTTGTATAAGAAAAATACTTTTTGGCAAAGGTCAAATAGGCTTCAATGTGCGGCTTGCCCATTTCGTCAAGCACTGCGGCGGAGCAATGTTCGGGTGCAACTTTCAACTGCCCGCTGACGTGATATTTTACAAGCTCGCGAAAAAATTCGTCGTCTTTGTCTTTGAGCATATAGTCGTAACGAATCCCGGAACGGATAAACACCTTTTTCACTTGAGGCAGTGTGCGAACACTTCGTAAAATATCCAAATATTCCGTGTGGTCAGCTTTTAAAGCCGGGCACGGCGTCGGCGCTAAGCATTTTTTGCCTTTGCAAAGGCCGGCGCTTTCTTGCTTTTGACACGACGGGAAACGGAAGTTGGCGGTAGGGCCGCCGATATCGTGAATATAGCCTTTAAAATCCGGCATTTTGGTAATGCGCTTGGCTTCCGCTATGACAGATTCTTTGCTGCGGGAAGTTATGTAACGCCCCTGATGAAAGGCAAGTGAACAGAAATTGCACGCGCCGAAGCACCCGCGGTTGTGCGTAATCGAAAAACGTACTTCTTCAATGCCGGGCACGCCGCCGTCTTTTTCATAACTCGGGTGGTAATCGCGGCAATACGGCAATGAATACACCCAGTCGAGTTCGTCCGTATTGAGAGGCGGCATCGGTGGGTTTTGCACAAGCATTTTGTTTCCATGGCGCTGCCGAAGCATTTTACCGCGGATATGGTCTTGCTCATCTTGTTCTATGCGGCAGGAAATCGCGTATTCCCGTTTGGACTTCAATACATTTTCATAAGACGGGCATTCCGTGCAGTAAGGCGTTTCGGTGACCGGCACGGCGTAGCAGGTGCCTAAAATGTCGTGCATTTCCTTAATATCCTCGCCCGCGTTTAAACGGTCGGCAATTTCAATCGTCTGTTTTTCGCCCATACCGTAGGAAATAAGGTCCGCACCGGAATCGAATAAAATCGACGGACGGATACGGTCATCCCAATAGTCATAATGCGCAAACCGACGAAGGGAAGCCTCTAAGCCGCCGATAATGATCGGCACGTCGCCGCAAGCTTCCCGAATTTTTTGGCAATAGACAATAACCGCACGGTCCGGACGAAGGCCGATTTTTCCGCCGGGTGAATAAGCGTCCGTTCTGCGACGTTTTTTGGCGACCGTATAATGCGCGACCATGGAATCGATATTCCCGGAAGAAACAAAAAAGCCGAGCCGGGGTCTTCCGAAGCGCATAAAATCACGCGTGCTGTCCCAGCGCGGCTGAGACAGCACAACAACCTTATATCCTTTTGCTTCTAAAACACGTGTGATAATCGCCGCACCGAAGCTCGGGTGATCGACATAAGCGTCACCCGAAACATAGACAAAATCCGGCTGCTCCCAGCCTCTTTCAAGCATTTCTTCGCGCGTTACCGGTAAAAAAGTTTGTGTCATACCTGTTCCTCGGCGTTTGAAGCCGGCTCGTCCGCAGTTTCCGTATAGTCGTGGGACGCGCCGCCTTGCGCCAACGCATTCATTTCATACCATTGCTGTTTAGAAATCAGAACTTTACGCGGTTTACTGCCCTCATAAGGCCCGATAATCCCGCGTTCTTCCAAATTATCAATAATTCGTGCGGCGCGGGCATAGCCGAGTTTTAACTTGCGCTGTAAAAGCGTAGTTGACGCCATTTGCGCGTCCACGACCACTTCAATCGCTTTCGGTATCATCTCGTCCGCCTCGCCGTCACTGCTGTCATCCGACGAAGCAGCACCGCCGTTCTTTTTCTTATCCATGGCGGCCTGGCGTTCGATTTCCTGCATGACTTCGTCGTCATAAGAAGAGGTTTCTTCCTTTTTAATGAAATCGACGACAGATTCCACTTCTTTGTCGGAAAGGTAACAGCCTTGAATACGAATCGGTTTTGCAATGCCGACCGGGTAAAACAGCATATCACCGTTGCCGAGCAGTTTTTCAGCACCTGCCGCGTCGATAATCGTACGCGAGTCGATTTGAGAAGAAACTTTCAAAGAAATACGGCTCGGAATATTCGCTTTAATAAGGCCTGTGATAACGTCCACGGACGGGCGTTGTGTCGCAATGACCAAATGCATACCGGCGGCACGCGCCATTTGTGCGAGACGACAAATTGAATCTTCGACCTCGTGGGGCGCCGCCATCATCAAGTCGGAAAGTTCATCAATAAAAATGACAATCTGTGGCATTTTCTTTTGCCCGATGCTGTCACAAATGCTGTTGTAACCACTGATGTCACGCACATTGTTGTCGGAAAATGTCTTGTAGCGCGTCAGCATTTCCGTAACCGCCCACGCAAGTGCGCCGGAAGCTTTTCTCGGGTCGGAAACCACCGGCACAATTAAGTGCGGAATGCCGTTATAAACCGTAAATTCAACCTGTTTCGGGTCAATCATCAAAAGCTTGACTTCGTCGGGCGTCGCGTTATAAAGAATGCTGACAATCATCGAATTCAAGCAAACCGATTTACCGGAACCGGTCGTACCGGCGACAAGCAAATGGGGCATTTTGGCAAGGTCCGCGTAAGTGCAGTTGCCGGCAATGTCTTTGCCGAGCGCGACAAACAGCTTGGATTTTGCGGCTCTGTATTGTTCAGTATCGACAATTTCCCGAAGCGTTACGGTTGCGCGGTTGCGGTTCGGGATTTCTATGCCGACCGCGGCTTTGTTCGGAATCGGCGCTTCAATACGGATTCCGCCGGCGGCAAGGTTCAGCGCAATATCGTCCGCAAGGTTTGTAATACGGCTGATTTTCACGCCGGCCGCGGGCTGAATTTCATAACGCGTAACAGACGGGCCGCGGCAAATGTCCACAATCCGCGTTTCCACGCCGAAGCTTTTCAGGGTGTCCACAAGTTTCGTCGCGTTGGTTTTCAGTTCATCTTCATATTTTAAATTGCGGTTGTTTTTCGGCGCGGCAAGACACGAAAGCGGCGGTTTTTCATAAGTCTTAACCGGTTCGCTTTCGGAATCGAAAGCCGGATTTTCTTCGCTCACCTTTTCCTCGGGCTTGTCCGTTTCGTCTTTGCCGAATTTCTGGGCGGAAATCGGAATAATGCCGTCCGCCGGGACCGTTTGCGGCTGCGGATTCGTCTGTTCGGAATATTTTTGAATAATATCGTCTAAAAGCACAGGTTTTTTCCCTGCCGGCGCTTCAGAAAACGGCAAAAGTGTTTCTTCGTCTTCCAAGGGTTCTTCCTCGTCCTTTGCTTTTTTCTTTCTTCGTTTTGCGGGGGCTTTCTCTTCGGCTTCAACTTCCGAATCTTCCGTTTCTTCAGGCTCTGGGCCTAAATCAACATCTACGTTATAACGGTCCCGGGCTTTTGCAACCTGTTCCCATTTTTCCTCGCGGTATTCATTGACCTTTTGCACGGGCTTTGCGACGCCTTTAAACAGCCGCACGAGCGTCATGCCGGTCATCAACATCACGCAAAGAAAAATCAGAATTAAAACGATTGCAATCGCCGCGGCTTTTCCGCTGCCGGTTGCCAGCAAAATAAGACCGCCGAAAATCGCACCGATTGCACCGCTGCCTAAATATGACCCATCATAACGGAACACATTGTAGGCGTCGCGGATATTTTCAAAATAATCCACTTGCCCTTCAAATTTGAAAATATGTATGGCGCTGCAAATGAGCACAATCAGCGCAATCGCTTCACCTATTTTATAACCAACCTTGGTAGTGGCCTTGTCAAGCGTTGCCATTACCGCGACATAAATTAGCAAAAGCGGAATGACAAACGAGCAAAAGCCGAAAAGCCCGAATAAGAAGTCGCGCAAGCCGCCCCAAATACCGCCTGCGGGAATAAAGGTTAAGCAAAGGAAAAACAAAGCCACACAAAACAAAATGATCGCCGCCACCTGCTTACGTGCGGCGGCGCGTTCGGCATTTCTCTGCGGTGCAGGGCGTCCTTTCCCCTGCGGCGTTTTTCTTTGCTGTGATTTTGGTTTAGATGTACCAGCCATCAGTTTCCCTCCGAAGAATTTGCTTTTTCATTTTCAAGTTATTTATTTGTAATCATTTGATATAAGCATTCCAAAGCGTCCGAGAGCCCGCCCAGGTGGTCAATCATGCCCTCCTCGACCGCTCGTTTGCCGTCCAGCACCGTGCCGACATCGGTTGCAAGTTCACCGGTTGCAAGCATATATTCGCGGAATTTTTCCGGCGGCATGGAACAGTTACGCGCAATAAAATCGACAATTCGTTCCTGCATTTTTTGAAAATAAGCAAACGTTTGCGGCACACCGAGCACAAGCCCGTTCATGCGCACCGGGTGTATGGTCATTGTCGCAGACGGCACGATAAACGACTGTTTCGCAGAAACCGCAAGCGGAACACCTATCGAATGCCCGCCGCCGAGAACGAGGGAAACCGTCGGCGTTTGCATCCCGCTTATCAGCTCAGCAATCGCAAGCCCCGCTTCAATATCGCCGCCGACTGTGTTAAGAATGATAATTAAGCCCTCGATTTCCGAGCTTTCCTCAATCGCGACAAGCTGCGGAATGACGTGCTCATATTTCGTCGTTTTATTTTGTGCAGGCAAAATATAATGCCCTTCAATTTGCCCGATAATGGTCAGGCAGTGAATCAAATGGCCGTCTTTTTCAACGGTAATCGAACCGGTTTCGACAATTTGCCGAATGGAAGAATCCATCGGCTCGTTTTCTTCCTCTGCGGGCATTTGAGCGTCCGCCAAATATTGGTTCCGACAAAATATCGTCTGAAATGCGCTTTGTTGATTTTGTTTTTTCATAAAAGCACCTCCGTTTTCCACGATTTAGTATGTACCGCGGAAGTACCATTTATGAAGCACAAAATATTGTAGCACAAAGAAAGGAAAATGGCAATATTTGTTTCCATTCTGTAAACTATATAATATTTATAAATTTAATTATTGATAATTCATTGACAAAGAAAGATTATGGTATTAAAATAACGACGTAGGTTTGTTAAAAAAATGAAAAAGTAAGGAGATTGCAAGAAAAATGGGACTTACTGTTGCACAGAAACTCATTAAAAACCATTTGGTTTCCGGCGATATGACCGTTGGCAGCGAAGTCGGCTTAAAAATCGACCAAACGCTGACCCAGGACGCCACCGGCACCATGGCGTATTTGGAATTTGAAGCGATGGGCGTGCCGCGCGTGCGTACCGAGCTTTCCGTGGCGTATATCGACCACAACACCCTGCAAACCGGCTTTGAAAACGCCGACGACCACCGCTTTATTCAGTCGGTCGCAAAAAAAAGAGGCATTCGCTTCTCCCGCCCCGGTAACGGCATCTGCCACCAGGTGCATTTGGAGCGTTTCGGCAAGCCCGGCAAAACCCTGATCGGTTCCGACAGCCACACCCCGACCGGCGGCGGCATCGGTATGCTCGCGATGGGCGCAGGCGGTTTGGACGTTGCAGTTGCCATGGGCGGCGGTACATATTACATCACCATGCCGAAGATTGTCAATGTTCATTTGACCGGCAAATTAAACCCCTATGTTGCGGCAAAAGACGTTATCTTGGAAGTTTTGCGGAGAATGACCGTAAAAGGCGGCGTCGGTAAAATTATTGAATACACCGGCGAAGGCGTCAAAACCCTTTCCGTCCCCGAGCGCGCTACCATCACCAACATGGGCGCGGAACTGGGCGCAACAACTTCCGTTTTCCCGTCGGATGAAATCACAAAGGCTTTCTTAACGGCGCAATCCCGCCCGGAAGATTGGATTGAACTGAAAGCGGACAACGACGCCATATATGACGAAACGATTGAAATTGACCTTTCTTCGCTTGCGCCGATGGCGGCAATGCCGCACATGCCCGATCGCGTAAAAGACGTCACCGAAATCGGTAAAATTAAGGTGGACCAGGTCTGCATCGGTTCCTGCACGAACTCTTCTTTGATGGACATGCTGAAGGTCGCCGCCATTTTGAAAGGCAAAACCGTTTGCCCGACCGTCAGTCTTTCGATTGCGCCCGGCTCGAAACAGGTGCTCAATATGTTAGCGCAAAACGGCGCGCTGTCGGATATGATTGACGCCGGCGCGAGAATTCTTGAAAGCGCCTGCGGCCCCTGCATCGGTATGGGCCAGTCCCCGAACTCCGGCGGCATTTCGCTTCGCACGTTCAACCGCAACTTTGAAGGCCGTTCCGGCACAGCGGACGCAGGGATTTACCTTGTCAGCCCCGAAGTCGCAGCGTATTCCGCACTGACCGGCGTGCTTTCCGACCCGCGTGAGCTCGGTGAGCCGCTCCACATTGAAATGCCCGAAAAATTTGTTGTCAACGACAATATGATTGAAATGCCCGCATCGCCCGAAGAAACGGACAAGGTGGAAGTGCTTTACGGACCGAACATTAAGCCGTTCCCGACCACCGAAAAACTGCCCGAAAGCATTACGGCAAAAGCAATTTTGAAAGTCGGTGACGACATTACAACCGACCACATTATGCCGGCGGGCGCAAAAATCCTGCCGTATCGCTCGAATATCCCCTATCTTTCGCAGTTCTGCTTCGCGGTTTGCGACAAGACGTTTTCCGAGCGCTGCAAAGCCGAAGGCAAAGGCATTATCATCGGCGGCGCAAACTACGGTCAAGGCTCTTCGCGTGAACACGCGGCGCTTGTTCCGCTGTATCTCGGCATTAAGGCAGTTATCACCAAATCTTTTGCAAGAATTCACTGTGCAAACCTGATTAACGCCGGTATTCTGCCGCTGAACTTTGAAAACGAAGCGGATTACGACAAGATTTCGCAAGGCGACGAGTTAAGCCTTCCGAACATCAAGGAAGAAATCGAAGCCGGCAAACCGGTCGTGCTCAAAAATCTGACAACCGGCGAATCTTACGAATTGAAATATGATTTGTCGAAGCGCCAGAAAGATATTATTCTTGCCGGCGGTCTGCTTAATTACACAAGAGAATCTTTATAATACGGAGGCTACCCCATGACCGAAGAAAATTTGCAAGCAGCAGTCAAAAAGTTTGAAGAACTTGTCCGCGAGCAGTCCGCCCGTTCGGATAAGATTAAAGCCGAAAAAGAGTTTTTGGATTTTGATAAGCTCGACAAAATCATTATCGGCGTTTGCGGCGGTGACGGCATCGGCCCGATCATCACAAAAGAGTCTGCAAGAGTACTCGAATACATGCTGGCGGACGACGTGCGCGCCGGCAAAATTGAATTCCGCAACATTGACGGCTTAACGATTGAAAACCGTGTTGCGGCAAATAAAGCGATTCCGGACGATGTTTTGGAAGAGCTCAAAGCCTGCCACGTAATTTTGAAAGGCCCGACCACGACCCCGCAGGCCGGCGATCCGTGGCCGAACATCGAAAGCGCCAACGTCGCAATGCGCAAAGCGCTCGACTTGTTCGCGAATGTCCGCCCGGTAAAAGTGAAAGAACAAGGCATTGACTGGACGTTCTTCCGCGAGAATACCGAAGGTGCTTACGCAGTCGGCTCCAAGGGCGTCAACGTTGACGACGACCTTGCTATTGACTTTGTTGTCACAACGAGCGAAGGCACAGAACGTATTGCGCGCCTTGCCTATGAATATGCACGCAAGAACGGTAAAGACCGCGTTTCGATTATCAACAAAGCAAATGTCATTAAAACCACCGACGGCAAATTCCTGCGCATCTGCAAGAAAGTCGGCGAAGAATATCCCGACATTACAACCGACGAGTGGTATATTGACATCACCACCGCTAAATTGATTGATGAAAAACGCCGCAGAGATTTCAAAGTGTTCATTCTTCCGAACCTTTACGGCGACATCATCACCGACGAAGCGGCGGAATTCCAAGGCGGCGTCGGCACAGCCGGCAGCGCAAACCTCGGCAAACGTTACGCTATGTTCGAAGCCATTCACGGGTCTGCCCCGCGCATGATTCGCGAGGGCCGTGGTCAATACGCTGATCCCTGCTCGATGCTTCGTGCAAGCGTTATGCTCCTTTCCCACATCGGCAAGCAGAAAGAAGCTGACCTTTTGGAACGCGCTTTGGATATTTGTATGTTCGAAGAGAAAAAACTCCAGATTACAGGCCGCGAGGACGGCGCAACCTGCAGCGCTTTCGGAGATTATGTGATGGAAACCGTCCGCAAGCTTTCCGAATGAGGTGATTTAGATGCCTAAAAGCGATGTTTCGCTTTCCGTGATTAAGCGGCTGCCGAGATATTACCGTTTTCTCGGTGAAATCAAAAAAGCAGGCGTTCAGCGCATTTCCAGCGGTGAACTTTCCAAACGCATGGGCTTTACAGCTTCACAAATCCGCCAGGATTTAAATTGCTTCGGCGGATTCGGCCAACAAGGCTACGGCTATAACGTGGAACAGCTTTACGGCGAAATCGGCAAAATCCTCGGCGTAGACAAAAAGGCAAAGACGATTTTAATCGGCGCGGGCAATTTAGGCAGAGCTGTTGCTTCGCACATGTCCTTTGAGGAGCGCGGCTTTAACCTGATTGGTATTTTTGACCGCAACGAAGCGCTTGCCGGTCAGCTTGTCCGCAATCTTCCGATTCGTCACATTGACGGCTTATATGATTTTTGCCGCGACAACAACCCGACGGTCGCCGTGCTTTGCATTCCGAGCGAAAGTGCACAGGAAATCACCGACGAGCTTGTGAAACTCGGCGTAAAAGGATTTTGGAATTTCAGCCATTACGACATTGCCTCCCACCACCCGGAGGTGGCAGTTGAAAACGTACATCTTTCTGACAGCTTAATGACGCTGAGTTATCACATCAACAATTTAAAATAATCAAAATAAAAAGCCCGGTCGTTTGACCGGGACTTTTTTTATATCTTGTTATTGCTTTATGCGTTCTTCTAAAAGCACAGTGAGTGCTTTATCAAAGGACTCATCTTGCTGCTTGGTACGTTTTTTCGGACCTTTCATTCTGCCGCCGGCGCGGCGGACTTTTTTATGAATATGACGGCTTAAAAGCAACTCGTCCATATTCTTTTCGGAATAGATAAGCCCGTTCTGATTTAAAGCCGTGGCGTTTTTCGCAAGACACATGGCGGCAAGGCCGTAGTCTTGTGTAACCACAATGTCGCCGACATCTAAAAGATTGACAATTCGAAAATCTGCGCTGTCCGCTCCTTGTGAGACGGTGATAATTTCCGCAGGAACATCAGAAAACGTGTGTGCCGTGTCGCAAACAAGCACACAGCGCACACCGTATTTTTCAGCGGTTTTGACGGCAAGCGCGACTACCGGGCACCCGTCTGCGTCAATCACAAGCTTCATAAATCCTCCAAAAGAAAAAGACCATAAAATGGTCTTTATTTCTTTTATTTTCCCGTGGCCTCTTCTTGAGACGTGAGCATAGCGTTCATTTTGGAAAGACAATTTTTGCAAATCTTCATACCGCAGTATTCAATTGTGTCGTCCGCGCTGTCGCAAAAAATACACGCGGGCACATATTTTTTTAAAATAACGCTGTCGGCTTCGGTGTAAAATTCAACATAGCTTTTGTCGTCAATCAAGTGCAAAAGTTTGCGAATTTCCATCGGCAAAACGATTCTGCCCATCTTATCTAATCCACGAACAATACCGGTCGATTTCATAATTACACCCCACAAGTTATTGTGTATATTCCAGTCAAAGAATAGCATATTTTGACAGTTTTGTCAATATCATGCATATTTGACAAATTTCACAAATATTTTGTTGTGGTGATTTTTATGATGAATTATTTATGGCCGGCGCTTATATTGCTCTCTATTGTATATGCTTTTCTGACGCAAACCACGACCGCCGTTTCCGACGCGGTTTTTTCTTCCTTGGAAAACGCCGTCACTTTGACGCTGAAAATGCTCGGGATGCTTTGCTTTTGGAGCGGCATGATGCAGCTCGCGGAAAAAAGCGGGCTGACAGAAAAAATTGCCCGTGCGCTCTCCCCGCTTCTGCGCCGTCTTTTTCCCGAAATCAAAAACGATAAAGAAGTGCAAAGCGCAATTTCCATGAACATCACCGCAAACTTATTCGGCATCGGAAATGCCGCAACGCCGCTCGGGATAGAAGCTATGAAACGGCTGAAAAAGCACGCACCAACAAGCGACACGGCAAGCAATGCCATGGTATTATTTGTCGTGTTAAATACTGCGAGCATTAAACTGATACCGACCACGGTCGCTATGCTTCGACATGACGCGGGCTCCGGCGCGCCGATGGAAATTCTGCCTGTCTCTTTATTGGTTTCCTTTGCCTCCTGCACCGCGGCAATTCTCGCCGCAAAATTGTTAGAAAGGAGAAGCAATGGATAAGCTCGGCACCTATGCGCTTCTTCTGTTCATTGCGGGTATTTTCATTTTCGCGCTTATTCGCCGTGTGCCTGTGTTTGACACCTTTTTATACGGCGCTAAAAGCGGAATAGAAACCGCTGTGCGGCTTTTGCCAGCTTTAACGGCACTTCTTTTTTCGGTCGGGTTGCTGATCGCAAGCGGATTGCCCGATGCGCTTGCAAAGCTATTGTCTCCCCTACTGCAAAAAATAGGCTTTCCGCCCGAGGTCCTCCCGCTTTGCCTGTTAAGCCCGTTTTCGGGCAGCGGGTCATTAAGCGCATTTCAAACTATTTTAGAAACTTACGGTCCGGATTCCGCAATCGGACGAACTGCCTCTATTATAGCCGGTTCAACGGAAACCACGTTTTATGCTATAACAGTCTATTACGGCGCGGTAGGTATCAAAAAAACACGGCACACATTAGCTGCTGCCATGTGTGCCGATTTCACAAGCTTTTTGCTTGCCGGAGTGTTGGTCCGTTTATTTTTCAATTAAGGAAACACCCGTCATTTCTTTCGGTTGTTCAAGCCCCATAATGTCGAGCATCGTCGGGGACAAATCGCAAAGTCTGCCGCCCTCTTTTTTGAGCGTGCATTTTTTGCCGACAACAACCAGCGGAACCGGGTTGGTGGTATGCGCCGTAAACGGAGAACCGTCGGCTGCATACATTTGGTCTGCGTTGCCGTGGTCCGCGGTAATTAACAGAACGCCTTCCATTTTCTTAACCGCGTCCGCAACTCTGCCGACACAAGTGTCAACCGTTTCCACAGCTTTCACCGCAGCGTCAAAAACACCGGTGTGACCGACCATGTCGCAGTTTGCGAAATTCAAAATCACAACGTCATATTTACCAGACAAAATCTGCTCACAAACCGCGTCGCAAACTTCGTAAGCGCTCATTTCCGGCTTTAAGTCAAACGTGGAAATCTTCGGGGAGTCAATCAAAATACGGTCTTCGCCCGGATATACTTTTTCCTCGCCGCCGTTAAAGAAGAACGTGACGTGTGCATATTTCTGGGTTTCAGCAATACGAAGCTGCGTTTTGCCGAGTTTCGAGAGATATTCACCCATGGTGTTCACAAGCGTTTCGGGTTTGAACGCGACTTCCACGTTCGGCATCTCTTCGTCGTACTGGGTCATGCAGACGTAGTAAAGCGGGAAAAATGCTTTTCTCTGGAATCCTGTGAAATCCGGGTCCACAAAAGTTCTGGTGATTTCACGCGCGCGGTCAGGGCGGAAGTTATAGAAGATAACGGAATCATTTTCCGCAATCGGTGCGCCGCCGGCACAAACGGTCGGAAGCACGAATTCATCGGTCAAGTGCTTGCCGTCTTCATCAATCGTTTCGTAAGACGCTTTAACCGCTTCAACCGGGTCTTCAGCCTGTACACCCTCACAATAAACCATTGCGGCATAAGCTTTTTGGACTCTGTCCCAAATGTTATCGCGGTCCATTGCATAGAAACGACCCATGACAGTCGCAATTTTGCCTACACCGATTTCCTTGCATTTGGCTTCAAGTTCTTCAAGGTATTTCACACCGGAGGTCGGCGGAACATCACGACCGTCCATAAGACAGTGCACATAAACCTTTTCAAGTCCATTACGCTTTGCAAGCTCTAAAAGCGCATACAAATGCGAATTATGGCTGTGCACGCCGCCGTCGGAAAGAAGACCGATTAAGTGCAGCGCGCTGTTATGCGCTTTGCAGTTTTCCACAGCGCCTAAAAACGCTTCGTTTTGGAAGAAATCGCCGTCTTGAATGGACTTTGTAATTCTTGTCAGTTCCTGATACACCACGCGGCCTGCGCCGATGTTGGTGTGACCGACTTCGCTGTTGCCCATTTGACCGTCCGGCAGACCGACATCCAAGCCGGAAGCGCCGATATAGGTCATCGGGTTGTCTTTCATCAGCTCGTCAAGCCGCGGCGTTTTTGCCGCACGAATGGCATTACCGTAATCCGACGGATTATAGCCAAACCCGTCCATAATGCACAATACAACAGGTTTTTTCATAAAACTCACCTTATTTTTGATTATTTGGAAGCAGCCGCAACAATTTTTGCGAAATCGGGAGCCTTCAAAGAAGCGCCGCCGATAAGACCGCCGTCCACATTTTCTTTGGAAACCAGTTCGTCCGCGTTGCCGGCGTTCATAGAGCCGCCGTACTGAATCGTGACGGACTGCGCAACATCTTCACCATAAGCTTCCGCAATCGCGGCACGGACATAGCCGTTGCCTTCGTCTGCCTGGTCAGCGGTTGCGGTAACGCCGGTACCGATTGCCCAAACCGGCTCATAAGCAATGATGACGTTTTTGAGCTGTTCTTTCGTGACGTTTGTAAGCGCCATTTTGGTCTGGAATTTCAACAGCGTTTCGGTGTAGCCGAGTTCTCTCTGTTCCAGCGTTTCGCCGACGCAGATAATCGCTTTTAAACCTGCGTTCAGCGCAGCAAGCGCGCGAAGGTTGACGGTCTGGTCCGTCTCACCGAAATAGGTTCTTCTTTCGCTGTGGCCGACAACGACATATTCCACGCCGGCTTCTTTCAGCATTTCCGCAGAAACTTCACCGGTGTAAGCGCCGGAGCTCTTGAAGTGAACGTTTTCAGCCCCAATTTTAATGTTGGAGCCTTTGGCAGCTTCAATTGCCGCCGGAATGTCGATAAACGGAACGCAGAGAACCACGTCGCACGCCGCATCTTTCACAAGGGGTTTCATTTCCTCAATCAAAGCCTTGGCTTCGCTCGGGGTTTTGTTCATTTTCCAGTTGCCTGCAATAACAGCTTTACGAAGTGCTTTATTCATAAGTTTTACTCCTTTACAGTTTTACAGGTGAGTAAAGAAAGAACCCATACTCACCTGCAAAATTTTAATTATTTCTTGTCGTTGAGCGCTGCAATACCGGGAAGCTCTTTGCCTTCCAGGAATTCCAAAGAAGCGCCGCCGCCTGTAGAGATGTGGGACATCTTATCGGCAAAGCCGAGCTTCTGAATTGCCGCAGCGGAGTCACCGCCGCCGATGATGGAAATTGCACCGCTGTCTGCAATCGCTTTTGCAACTGCGATTGTACCTGCTGCGAAGTTATCCCATTCGGAAACGCCCATCGGGCCGTTCCAAATAACGGTGCCGGCGCCCTGAACAGCGTCTGCAAACATTTTCTGGGTCTTCGGACCGATGTCAAGACCCATCCAGCCGTCCGGGATTTCGTCGGAATCCACAACCATGGATTCGGTATCGGGTTTATATTCTTTACCGACCTTGTTGTCGACCGGGATTAAGAATTTCACGCCTTTGTCTTTGGCTTTCTGCATCATTTCAGCAGCAAGCTCGACTTTATCGGCTTCCAGAAGGGAATCACCGATTTTGTGGCCGAGGGCTTTCATAAAGGTATAAGCCATGCCGCCGCCGATGATCAGCGTGTCGCATTTGTCAATCAGGTTGGTGATAACACCGATTTTATCGGAAACTTTCGCGCCGCCGAGAATCGCAACAAGCGGTCTCTTCGGATTTTCAAGCGCGCCGCCGATGAATTTGATTTCTTTCTGAATCAGATAGCCGCAAGCCGCGGGCAGGAACTGTGCAACACCGGCTGTGGAGGAATGTGCTCTGTGTGCGGAACCGAACGCATCGTTGACATAAAGGTCAGCAAGCGCAGCAAATTTCTTGGACAGCTCCACGTCGTTCTTGGTTTCGCCCGGCTCAAAGCGGACATTTTCAAGAAGCATAACTTCGCCGTCTTTCAAAGAAGCGGCAAGTTTCTGCGCACTTTCGCCGACAACGTCGTCTGCCATTTTAACTTCCTGACCCAAAAGCTCAGAAAGGCGGGCAGCAACCGGTTTCATGGAAAATTCGGGGTTAACTTCCCCTTTCGGTCTGCCGAGGTGAGAGCAAAGGATAACCTTTGCGCCGTTTTTAATCAAATACTGAATGGTGGGCAGAGAAGCAACGATTCTTTTGTCACTCGTAATTACGCCGTTCTCCATTTTGACGTTGAAGTCGCAGCGAACAAGAACGCGTTTGCCCTTGACGTCGAGATCTTCCACTGTCATCTTGTTAAGTGCACTCATGAAATTCATCCTTTCAAAGATAAAATGATTATCAAATTTAACCTTGTTTATTTTATAACAATCTTCCTTTTTTTGCAAGACCTTGCGCAGACAAGCCACAAAAAATATTGGATTTTTTTTGTTTATTATGCACAAGCCGTTAAATGATATACACGCCTTTAATCTCGTCGATTCTGGAAAGCAGCATATTTTTTAGCGACTGCGGTTTTTTCACCTGCACCCTTGCGCCGAACTGCATCAGCCACGCGACAAGGCCCTCGTTAACAGCAATATCCGCCGCAACGCCGAACTTGTCCTCATTGACACGATAAACCCGGATATTTTCGCCGAATTTATCTAAGACCTGTTCAATTAAATCGTTTTTACAAATGAGTTCGACATGCTCGGTATTGCCTGCGAACATATTAAAATGCTTTTTCGCATAGTCCGCTGAATCGAAGAAATTTTTATAAGGCGAAACCTCGGAAAACGGACGGACGCGCTCGCCTTCCAAAATTTCCAGACGACGAATGCGGTCAAGGCGCAGGACCATCAGATTATCATATTTTTCATTGTTGCCGACCAAATAATAATGGTCGTCTGACCAAATCATGGCGTAGGGGCTTATCTTATGCCGCTTTTCTTCATACTCAACAGCATTTTGGTCGCCGATCACCCGCCGGCGATAGGTAAGCTCCACCTGCCAACCGCTTTGAATCGCGCGGTTGAGTTTGTCGATATGATAATAAATCTCTTCATTGTTTGTTTTCGGTCGGTTTTCCACGTGTACCTGCTGTTTGATTTCCTGCGCCTGGCCGATGCTTAACAAATGCAATATCTTGTCCATCAGCAGTTGCGTTTTTTTCGGAGAGATAAAGTTTGCCGCCTGTACCGCGTCGCAAAGTAGCCGAATTTCTGCGCTCTCGAAATCACGGGAAGCGAGAAAATAACCGCTTTCGCTGCCTTTTGTGAACAAAATATCATATCCGAATTCCTTGAGCACGCTGATGTCGCTGTAAACCGACTTGCGTTCACAGGTTATCCCGTGATTTTGCAGATATAAAAGAATTTGCTCAATATCGACCGGGTGATTTTCGTCGCTTTTGGTCGTCAGCAAATCTAAAATATATAAAAGTTTCAGCTTTTGATTCGCCAAAAAAGCCCCTCCCCTGTTTTTAAAGCTTTAATTGCGCATTGATGCGTTTGAGCATTTCTTCATCCATTTTCAAAACCGCACGGTCATAGGTGTAAATGCCGTTGACTTCATTTTCCACGTCGCTCAACTGCGTATAAACCGTGCCGCTCAATCCTTTTTTGATTAGCGGAATCACTTGCTTTTCGTGAAGTTTCTCGTAAGCCGCCGAAAGCTTGCTTCGACTGCAGAACATCAGATAGCCGAATGCCTTTTTGGGGTTCCACATATGCCCCGGCACCTTTTGCGAATACCCGCCGTATTCGGTAATGACAAATGCGCGGTTGTCAAGCTTGCGCATACGAATCGGCAAAATATATTTGTGCATACTCTGAATATCGCCGCCGCCCTGATCATACCAGCCGCTGGCGTGGTCAATCGCGCGGCTTTGGTCTTTCTTGCGAACAAGGTCACAAATTTCAAGCGCATCAAACTGCCCCCACGCTTCATTAAACGGCACCCAGCAGTAAATGGAAACCGTGTTGTAAAGCTGGTCAATCATTTCGCAAAGTTCTTCTTTAAACTCTTCACGCCACGCGGGCTCTTCGCGGCTGAAAACTTTGTATTTATCATCTTTGATATGTAAAATCCCGATATTCGGCAACACACCGGCATAAAAATCACCGATATATTTGCCGCCGCTGGCCATATCCTGCCAAACGAGCATACCGAGTTTGTCGCAATGATAATACCAGCGCGCAGGCTCCACTTTTATATGTTTACGAAGCATATTAAACCCGAGACGCTTCATTTCGCGAATGTCAAATATCATCGCTTCGTCGGTCGGCGGCGTAAGGCCGCTGTCCGGCCAATAGCCCTGGTCCAAAAGTCCGCGCTGAAAATAGGGCTTATTATTTAAAAACAGGCGTGTAATGCCTTTTTCATCTTTGGCAATATTGAATTTCCGCATACCGAAATATCCGGTCACACGGTCCGTCTCTGCGCCGTCTTTGCGGACCGTCAGGGTCACGTCGTAAAGATTCGGCGTTTCCGGGCTCCAAAGTTTTGCGTTCTGCACGGGCACGTCCGCTTCTTGCTTAATCGCACCGTCAAAGACAAGTTCATTTCCGAAGCGGATTTGCAGTTGTAATTCAGTATTTTCCGCATCGGAAAGCGCGGTGCTGATATGAATCAGCTCTTTATCAATATCGGGTAAAAACCGCCAGTTTTCCACGTGGCATGGATTGACCGCTTCCAACCAAACCGTTTGCCAAATGCCGGAGGTCGCCGTATACCAGAAACCGTGTGTATGGTTCACCTGTTTGCCGCGCTGCTGGTGTCCTTCTTCCGTCGGGTCAAATACGCAGACAACAAGCTCGTTTTCGCCGTCTTGAAGCAGGTCGGTAATATCAAAGCAAAAAGCGCAATACCCGCCGGTGTGCCGACCTGCAAGTTGGTGGTTCACATACACCGTGCACTGCCAATCCACAGCGCCGAAATGCAGAAGGATGCGTTTGCCGAGCATATCCTGCGGTAAAGTAAACCGTTTACGATACCAAAGCCGACTTTCAGGCGAAAGTGGTTTCTCAACACCGGAAAGCAGTGATTCCACCGCAAAGGGCACCAAGATTTCGCCGTCAAAATCGGTCACCCATTCCGTTTCTTTGGGCACGATTGCATAATCAAATATACCGTTCAGATTTAAAAAAGAGTCTCGAACCATTTGCGGGCGCGGATATTCCGGCAAGGGGCAATTTTTATCCACCTTGTCCGTCCAAACAGAACGCATCGACATGAACTTCCCTCCAAAATAATAGTCTGTTTTTATTTTATACTATGAAGCATTTTTTGTCTATTGAAATCCAAAAATTATTTTGCTATAATACCAATACATTTGCGGGTATGGTGGAATTGGCAGACACGCAAGATTTAGGATCTTGTGGGCAACCGTGCAGGTTCAAGTCCTGTTACCCGCACCAAAAAAAACAGTTCGTGCTTTTGCACGGGCTGTTTTTTTATTACTGGACTTGAACCTGAGAAGGTTTCGGCGTTTAAAAAACGATTCAGTGAATCGTTTTTAGCCGGAAGCGCGAGGGCGGTACCGCACGCAAAGCGTGGGGTGACCCGAGCGGATAGTATGCGAGCGCAGCGAAGCAGACGGTCAAGTCCTGTTACCCGCACCAAAAAAACAGTTCGTGCTTTTGCGCGGGCTGTTTTTTATATAGAACAACATAAATGTGAATGCAAATTCACTTTTGAACGAAAATTGGCGAATAAAAAACCAAAAATATGTTCGTTTAGTAAGTTGGATTTTGGTTTTTACAGTCCTACTATAATGTTTACTCAAAGATATTAAGGAGGAGTAGTTATGAATGGCGTTATCATCATTTTGATTGCAATCGTCGTTCTGCTCGGCGCTTATTTGATATACGGGCGCTGGTTCACCAAGAAATGGGGTATCGACCCCAAAGCAAAAACACCCGCTTACACAGAATACGACGGCGTGGATTATGTACCCGCTGAAAAGAGCGTTGTGTTTGGTCATATCATCGCAAAGTCATATCACTTTCGAACGGTCATTCAGTTGTCAAGGTACACGAGAGAAAATATCCCTCAAGGGGTAAGGAGTTAGAAAGGCAAAAAATTAACCAAAATTGAAAACTTTTTTATTTTTGTTAAAATTGCACAACAAAAAAGCCGTCACATAGACAGCACAAATAGCGGGAGGACATTTCATCCTCTCGCACAGTTTGCACTGAAACTATGTAACGGCTTAACTTTAAGCTCTGATTGTCCGTATGTTGCTGACTGAGTATCGGACCATACTTTCTTCGGTCAGATAATATGTGTTGGCATAAAGCCAACAAGTAAAAAAATATGTGTTTCAGATTATATTGAGTTGTAGGGTAAATACATTATTTACCAATTTACTATTATAAAGAACGTTTGTTCACTTGTCAAGAACTTTTCCGAAAATCATAATCACTAGTAAACTAGTGGTTATGATTTCCTTTTCTTGCCCAACAGTCTGTCCAGCACATAGAGCAGATACCCCATGGCTATGTATATAACGGACATTACAATAATTATCAATATGCCTTTCCCCGTACCCAGCAAATCAAAATCCATAAAAGGATAGGGATAGCGGCTCTTAGTGCCGCCGAAACCGCTGAACATAAGGGGGCTTATCTCCGCGCGAACCACCGCAAAAATAAGGTATGCGATTGGTATTAAAGTCCATGTAAGAGGGTCAAAACTTTTAAAACTGCCTTTGGGCGTAAACAAAAGATAATCGAAAAACACCATTATGGGTACCACGGTGTGCACAAGTTGGTTGGATATTATAAGCATGGGGGATAAAATTCCGACGGTCTCCATATTTCCCGACAAAAGCAGATGATATGCAATTCCTGTAAGGGCAATGCACATAACCATGGCACCTTTCACCGACGATTTTTCCGATTTCGGGCGAATAACCGTAAGGTAAGCAAAATACAAAAAGCATATGAAATTTGAAATCATTGTGTAATAGCAGGAAAGCATAATAAGATTATCTCTGTTTCCTGTTTTCGATATTGCGGCATACTGTAATATAATTCCAGCCTCGCAAAGAACAAGAAAAAGAAATCTGTAAATTGATTTGAATATGTTGTTTTTTATGTGCATTATTACTCCTTTGTCCGTTTTGTCATTGAGCGTTATTGAATAATCGTTACTTTTTCTATATTTAAAATAACATCGTATAGTGAAAATACATCAAAGTATTTGGGAAGTTTCTCGGTTTCCACTATCACCTTAATGATTTTACCATATTACGCTTTTACAGTAAACAAAAATATGCTGTTTTTTTGAACTGCATTCAAAAATTTTTTCTTTTTTTCTGCTCTCACATCGCTTTTTGCCGCATCGGAATAACACCGTCCGAAAATGTGCGGTATATTGCGGCGTATCCAACTGAAACGGGCTGGAAAAAAGCACTTTTACAAAATCCCGATTTCAACGGCAGTGCTAATACCTTTTGCAGTCTTTTGGGACTTGTGTATAATCTTACAACTGCGGATTTCGTGTGGTTTATTTTACAAAAGAGTAATAATTCCTATTAAATATCAACTCTTATTGACAAGTCGTTGTGTTAAATGTATAATAACTTTTAACACCCGGTGTTATAAGTAGTTTTGGAGGAATAATTATTGATTGAGCAAGACACTTTAAAGAATATACGAAACAAAAATTTGTCAGACATTTTACAAGTGTTGCGGAATAAAGGGACTTGCAGTTTGTCTGAACTTTCCCAAAACACAGACGGAGGGCTTACTACCGTAAAAAAATGTGTTGCACAAGCCATTGACTATGGTATGGCGATTGAGGGGAATATCGCCGAATCAACCGGCGGAAGAAAAGCAAGACAATATTTAATAAACAGAGAATATCAATATTATTTTATTGCTATTGTTGATAACAATAATTTAATAATCAAGGTTTTTGACTTTGCAATAAATTGCGTTGAAGATTATCAAAAAAGTTTTGAAATGAATTTGTTTTTTTCTGCTCTCAATGAAGAAATTGAAAAGCAGGCAAGAAAATATACAATCGGTACTATCGGGGTTTCGTTACCGTGTATTGTAAAAAACGGCGTTGTGCTTGATTGGTATTATAATCCTGAAATGGTAGGCTTTGATATAAAAAATAAACTTGAAGAAAAATACAAAGCAAATGTTGTTGTACAAAACGATATGAAGCTTACTGCTTTGGGTGTTTTTAACACAGATGAAATAAATTCAAAAAATATAGTTACAATGCAATTTGGTCATAACGGTGTCGGCATGGCAGGCATTGTTAACGGTCATTTAATTGAGGGCAATACGGGATTTGCAGGTGAGGTCGGTTATATAAATGATTTAAGAAAAAACATCATGGGGGTTTCATATCCTGCAAAAATTGTCAGAAACGCTATTGTATTTTTCAATCCTGAAATTATTGTCTTTTATAAATCAAAAAGGCAAAACGACTTTATGCGAATTTTCGATATTGCGACAAACGGACTGCCCGTATATGCAATACCCGAGTTTAAGGTGTCTGAAGATTATATAGAAGATATAATCAGCGGAATAGCATTACTTATTAACAAATACGGATATTTTAAGAAAAGGGCGAAATAAAATGAAAAAGGGTAAAAAAAATATTATTGCTGTTACATCAATAATGCTCGTTTCCGCATTGGCATCAGGCATTACAGCAGGCTGTTTATATGCTTTCGGCGACAAAATCATTATAGGAAAAACCAAAATCAAGGAATTTACAACAGAAAACAAAAATTTTAAGGTTGGTATTATCTCCGATACTCAACTTCCGCCGACCGAAGAAGCATTAAAGGAAAGCGACCTTTATGTTAAGCATCTCAAAGAAGCATTAACAACTATGAAGAATAACAATGTAGATATGATTATGTTCCCCGGCGATATAGGCGATTTAGGAACATATTTTGCCTTTGAGCTTTATCAAAGCACGATTGACGAGGTTTACGGTGATGACAGACCCATTATACAGACAATTATGGGAAACCACGATTTTTGGAACAAAAGTGTTTTTTCTGCAATAAATCATATCAAGGCATTTAAAGAGGTAATGAACGAATCCCCTTGGACACATTATGTAGTAAACGGCTATCACTTTATCGGAGCCTCTCCGAATAACGGCAGTATGTCAGCCGGTTACAAGGTGACATCAAAATGGCTGGAAAAGGAGCTTGAAAAAGCAAGTGCCGATTCACAGGGCAAGCCGATTTTTGTTATGACTCACACTCAGCCGAAAGATACATGTTACGGCAGTGATGAGTGGGGCGACAGTTCACTCAATGATGTGCTTTCAAAATATCAAAATGTAGTTCTTTTCGGTGGACATTCTCATTATTCGGTTCTCGACGAGCGAACAATATGGCAGGGCGATTACACTGTTATTCAAACACAGTCGCTTTCTTACATTGAACTTGAAACAGGCAAAGAAAACGGAACAATTCCGCCTAATGCAGACCAAAACCCGATGGGCTATATTATGGAGTTTACAGATGATGAAATTCAAATACACCGTATAAGTTTTGACGGCAGCGAATCGGGTATTGAGCGTAAATCCGATATGCTTTGGACTTTTGATTTGCCATACGAAAATGACGGTAAATATAGTTTTGAAAACAGAAAAAACAGAAATGAAGCACCCGTTATTAGTGACACAACAGGAAAAGCAGTTGTCAACGGAGAAAATGTTGAATTGACCTTTACTGCCGGCGAGGACGATGATTTTGTTCATTCATACAAAGTTGTAATTGACGGCAAGGACGAAAAACTGTTTTTCAGCGATTACTATAACGGAATTGAAAATATGAGCAAGTCTGTCACCCTGAGTCTGAAAACAGACGGCAAAGAGCATACATACAAGATTTTTGCAATTGACTCTTGGGGTGCTGAGAGCACTGACTGTGTTGTTATCAAAACACAATAATCGGGTACGGAAAGGGAAAAAGATATGAACATTTCATTCAGTATAAAATATCGGGCAAACGGACAAAATTTCACAGCAGATTCCTCAAAAACCGATCATTTTGATTTGAATATTAAAAACGAAAAGCAACAACTTTATGTTTCGATTTTACCTAAAACGCAGATTAACATAGATGAGTTTTATGTCAAATTAAAATATTCTTATAAAGACAATGACAGAATATTTGTCAACGGTTATCAAAGCTGGACCGACAGTCTTGAATATGAACCGAAGGGCAAGATGAACGAACTTTCACGGTTAACAGAATTTTTCACCAAGAATACTCCGCTCAAAAATATCGGTATGGTTAAGTCAGGAGATAACCTGTTTCACAAATTCCCGCGCAATCAGGGTGAATTTTACGGTTGGTCTTACGGTTATGTAAGAAACGGCAATCATATTGACTTGTACGGTTCTCTGAGTGAACGCAGTGGCTTCACGGTTGTAACATTTGATGTTAACAATCAGTGTGTTACTGTAGGCAAAGACCTTGAAGGCGTTACTTTTTCAAAGGAAACGCAACTTTTGTCAATGACGGTTATTTCCGATGAATACGAAAAGGCATTTGATACATATTTTGAGCAGATGGATGTTGTTTGCCGAGAAAATAAAAGAAGAAACGGTTATACCACTTGGTATAACTATTACGGTGGTATTACCGAGAATGATGTGAACCGTGATTTGAAAAGCATCTCCAAACTTGACACAAGGGTTGATTGCTTCCAGATAGACGACGGTTACCAAAGAGCAATAGGCGACTGGCTTGTTACGGACAGTAAAAAATTCCCGAGCGGAATGAAAAAAATTGCAGATGATATTCACTCAAACGGTATGATTGCGGGCTTGTGGCTTGCACCCTTTGCAGGTGTGCCAAGTTCAAATCTTTTTAAAGAGCATAAGGATTGGTTCATTAAAGGCAAAAACGGCAAGCCCTATAACACAGGTCATAACTGGGGTGGATTTTATTCACTTGATATTTATAACGAAGAAGCCCGTGCATATATTAAGCATGTTTTTGATGTTGTACTGAATGTTTGGGGCTACGATTTAGTAAAACTTGACTTCCTTTACGGTGCATGCGTACTGCCGATTCATAATAAAACAAGGGGCGAAATTATGTGCGATGCCATGGATTTACTTCGTGAGTGTTGTGGCGATAAACTGATTTTAGGTTGCGGTGTACCGCTTATGCCGGCATTCGGTAAGGTGGATTATTGCCGTATCGGTTCTGATATTGCACTTAATTGGAAACAGAGAAAAAATATAACGAGAGAAGATGTTTCTACTCCACATGCGGTGTGTAATACAATTTTCCGCCGTCATTTAAACGGCAGAGCATGGATGAATGACCCCGATGTATTTCTTTTGAGAGATACAAACATTAAAACTACCTTTGAGCAAAGAAAACTGCAATCCAAAATAAATTCACTTTTCGGCAGTCTTCTATTTATTTCAGATAACACCGACGAGTATTCTACTAATCAGCTTAAAGCACTGTATGATGCTTTTGCTGACAGAGATGTTGTAATAAAACGTGCGGAATTTACAGATAAGAATATTATAGAAACAGAATACACGGAAAACGGTGTTGAAAAAATGTTGAAATTTGATGTTCAAAACGGCATCTTATATTGATAAAACTTAAAGGATTAGCTATGAAAAAAGTATTTGTTGTATCAAAAACGCATTTGGATTTAGGCTTTACAGACTATGCCGAAAACATAAGGGAAAAATATATCAGTAATTTTATACCCGGAGCCATTGACTTAGCCCGACAAGTTAACACCGCTGATAAAAAATCATTTATCTGGACTACGGGCTCATGGATTTTAAAAGAAGCATTGGAAAACGGTACTTCCGAGCAGAAAGAAAGCCTTACTAATGCTATTAAATGCGGAAACATTGTCCCACACGCATTTCCGTTTACTACTCATACGGAATTGCTTGACAGCGACACACTTGATTACGGTCTTTCTGTTGTAGATATGATTGACAAAATAAGGGGCAGAAAAACTGTTTGTGCAAAAATGACCGATGTGCCGGGGCACACAAAATCAGTTGTTCCCATTTTGGCAAAACACGGCATCAAACTTTTGCACATAGGTGTCAACGGCGCCTCTGCAGTACCGGAGGTTCCCGAGTGCTTTTTATGGAAAAACGGCAACGATGAGATAGTTGTCATTTATTCGGGCGACTACGGTGGAGCATTCAAAAGTGATTTGATTGACGAGGTGCTTTATTTTGACCATACCCTTGATAATCACGGTGCACCTTCACCGGATAAAGTTTTGGCAAAATTAGAAAAAATAAAAAATGAGTTCCCCGATTATGAGATAGAGGCAGGCACTCTTGACGATTATGCCGAGGCTATTTGGCAGGTTAGGGATAAATTGCCGGTTGTCGAAGACGAAATCGGCGACACCTGGATTCACGGCAGTGCGTCTGACCCGTACAAATCCGCTTGTTTGCGAGAGCTGATGCGCCTTAAAAGACAATGGCTTGCCGATGGATCAATGAAAAGAAACAGCGAGGAATACATCGGCTTTACCGACAATCTTCTATGTGTTGCCGAGCATACCTGCGGTATGGACACAAAATGTTATTTCGCCGATTATGAGAATTATATTAAGACTGATTTTCAAAGAGCAAGAAAAAGAGATAAAATTATTATCAAGCATCCGTTTAGGGATTTTCCGTATAATATTCTAAACATAATTAATAAAATCCGATTTAAGAGCTCGTACAGTATAATCGAAAAAAGCTGGCAGGAGCAAAGAGGGTATATTGATAAGGCTGTAAGTCATTTGAATGCAGAGCATAAGGAACAGGCAAAAAAGGCACTTTCACGCCTTGTACCGAATAGCCTTATTACTCTTAATGATGCAAAAAAGCTTGATGGCACCGTAAAGGCATTTGGCTATGAACTATCAATAAACAGCTATGGCGGAATAGGTATGCTCTCCTGTGACGGACAGGAAATAGTAAAAGCAAATGACAGACCGTTTGCAGAATACCGCTCCTATACAAGCAAAGATTACGATTATTGGTTTAGTCACTATTCCCGTAATTTTGAAGAAAACGGTGTGTGGGCATATCCCGATTTCGGCAGACCTCTATTGAAATATGCTGACGGGAAATATCCCGAGGGACGATTTTATTATAAAATGACAGATGCGGTTGTCGCAAAAGAAGAAAACGCGGTAAAAGTATCGGTTAATCTTAAATGTGATGAAACTGCCTGCGATTTAGCCGGAGCACCGCGAACAATTCAGGTGTTATACACTATTGACGCTCAGGGAGTTTCTTTTGATGTGCTTTGGCTTGACAAGGATGCTAATCGCACAACCGAGGCGATCTTCCTTCATCTTTATCCTGCTTTTGATAATTTTTCACTGACAAAGCTTGGCAGTAGTATTGATTATAAAAGTGTTGTTTCTATGGGTGGAAGGAATCTTCACGCTGTAGAAAAATGCACTTTTAAATGTAGTGGAGAAGAATTTGAAATCCAAAATCTCCACTCACCTCTTATATCTTTAGGTCAGGGCAAAATTCTTGAATATGACAATAAAATCGAAGATTGCGCTACCGACGGAATTTCCTATGTTCTATATGACAATGTTTGGGGCACAAACTTTCCTCTGTGGTATGAGGACAACGCCTCGTTTTCCTTCAAAATAAAGAAACGCAGGTAATGATTATGAAATTAATTTACAGAAAACCATTAACATTTCCACTATGGGCAAAGTTCGATGTAAAAAACGCAGAAAAGCAGTTTTATTCATTAACAGCTAACGGAGTAAAATATACTGCAAGCGATGAGGTTTTACCACATTTTAATCATATTGAAATGGCTGGATTCGAGGCTTCATCAATTATTAGCTATCGAATA